>Ga0209988_10000431_pt1 | contig 25926 bp, 19 predicted proteins | sample N075metaG_FD_183115 | JGI IMG/M metagenome (GOLD analysis project Ga0209988, IMG submission 183115) | Deep subsurface microbial communities from Kermadec Trench to uncover new lineages of life (NeLLi) - N075 metaG (SPAdes) (version 2) | ecosystem: Environmental > Aquatic > Marine > Ocean trench... | reverse complement strand
GAGTGCAAATTATCGGGAAACACTTCGATGAGGAAATGATTCTGCAAGTTGGAGGTTTTTTAGAGAGAAATCATTAGTGAAATACGAACCTGTTATCGGACTTGAAGTCCACGCCCAACTTTTGACCAAGTCGAAAATATTTTGCCGTTGCAGCACGTCTTTTGGCGCAAAACCCAATTCCCAAACCTGCCCGATTTGCCTGGGGATGCCAGGTGTATTGCCTGTTTTGAATAAGCTGGCTGTTGAGTTCGCAATAAAGATAGCGCTTGCCACGAATTGCCAGGTTGCCGAGAACTCAATTTTTGCCCGTAAAAATTATTTTTATCCCGATCTGCCCAAGGGTTACCAAATCTCGCAGTACGAAGAGCCCTTGAGTGAAAACGGGTACGTAGAAATTGACATAAACGGCGCGCGCAAAAGGATCGGCATTACCCGCATCCATCTTGAGGAAGACGCTGGCAAGTCAATTCATGCAGAAGAATTTGTGGAGGAGAACGAGACTCTGGTTGATGTCAATCGCTGCGGCACGCCGCTGATCGAAATCGTTGGCAAACCCGAAATACGTTCGCCCAAAGAGGCCTATCTCTATTTAACCCGGCTACGCCAAATCGTACAATATTTGGAAATTTGTGACGGCAATATGGAAGAGGGCAGTTTTCGTTGTGATGCAAACGTCTCCATTCGTAGGCAGGGAAGTAAAGGATTCGGCGTAAAAACTGAGTTGAAAAATATGAATTCATTGCACGGTGTTGAGAAAGCCCTGGAGTTTGAAATTGCGCGGCAAATTCAAACTTTGAAAGCGGGAGGCAATGTCTTTCAGCAGACACTTCTTTGGGATGCCGACAAAAAAGAAACTATCCCAATGCGCAGCAAGGAATTTGCACATGATTATCGCTACTTCCCGGAACCTGATCTCGTGCCTGTACAAATAAAATCAGAGTGGATTGAAAAAGTTCGCCATTCATTGCCCGAGCTACCGGCAGTCAGAAGAGAGCGGCTGGTTGAAAAATACGGGCTTCCTCAATATGATGCCGATGTTTTGACGGAAACGAAAGCATTGGTCGATTATTTCGAAGAAACTACCAAAATTTCCGGTGATGCCAAGACGACCAGCAATTGGATTATGGGAGAAGTTTTGAGAGTTTTAAAGGGATCCGGGCGTGATATTAAGGATTTTAAAATTAAACCTGCGGATCTGGCTGCACTTATTAAACTTATCATAGATGGCAGGATCAGCGTTAAAATTGCCAAGTCTGTTTTCGATGAAATGTTCACGAGCGGCCGAAAGCCCGATGAGATTATCAAAGAAAAAGGTTTGTTGCAAATTTCGGATTCCACTGAACTTGAGAAATATGTGCTTTCAGTCATAGATGAGAACCCGGAAGAAGTTAACAAATTCTTAAGCGGGCACGAACAAGTTTTGGGATTTCTGTTGGGACAAATTATGAAAGCGACTCGCGGCAAAGCAAATCCTAAATTGATAAATGAGATCTTACGCAAAGAATTGCAAAAGGCAAAACCATAACCCGGATAAACGCAGCAGGAAGAGAAAAAAATAATCACTCGTAGAAGTTTAAATAGCAGAATAATTTCTTTTTTTCATTTTTTGTTGTTTTTTTGCGCGCAGGGTTCCTGTTCCCGGGTGAAGATTTTAGTCTTACGTACTTAACTATTCTCTCCTTTATTTCAAAATTGAACCAACCTCGTTCTGCATAAATTCTTGCAATCCAGACCCAAAACAATTAAAATGGCCGCTGTTTAATTTAGCGTAACATTTATTTAAGTAGATTGACCGTTGGCTGTTTTTCTTGCCGCGGTTATTGTCCTGCCAGCGCTTCTACAGTTTCTTGATAAGAAGAAAACCCTCCTTGCTCAACTGATTAAGCCAGGTAAAAGGTAAATGCTACCTGGCGTTGTGTCCGGGGTATTCTCTTGCTTTAACAGATTTCCTGCGATGTTTTAAACGACAAGACTATAATCTGCAAAATGAATCGGGTCTGGATTTTATATTTTAGTAAGCTGGGACACGAGTTAATTAAAGCGCGGTTTCCGACGTTGACGACCACGATTTCTTGGCTGCTGACTGTGGCCGGATTCCTCCGATTTCTTTTCTGTTGATTGGATTTCCGGGGGCGGCACCACCGGGGCATGCAGTTGTTGTTGATAATAATCATCCAGAAGCATGGTGATGATTGCCGACTCATCCTCATTTTCCGTTAGCGATCTGGCGAGTTGCAGAAACCTGAGACTGCGTTCCGTCTGCAGCTTGTCGCGTTCCCGAAGTCTTGCCTCCAGCAACGCCGTCAACCGTTGGGTGACAATCCTTTCCACATCCGCATCCGTGGGCAGAGCCCACTCCTGTAAATCGATGTCGTATGTACTTGCAATACGGTTCAGTAGCCTCTGTTCAGTCCGGTTCACCAGGGTGATCGCTACGCCGCGCGCGCCGGCACGTCCGGTCCTACCCGAGCGGTGAATGTAACTCTCCAGGTCTTCGGAAGGTTCATATTGAATGACATGGGAGAGTTCAGGAATATCTATACCGCGGCCCGCCACATCAGTAGCCACCAGAAAGCGCAGCGTGCCCTTCCGCAGACGTTCCAAAACCCGCTCCCGGTCTTTTTGCGACAGGTTGGCACTCAAGCCGTCCGCATCATAGCCAAAGCGCTGCAGCACGATGGTTACAAATTCCACGTTGGCTTTGGTGTTGCAGAAAATAATAGCAGACGCCGGATTTTCCACCTCGATGATACGTACCAGGCTGCGGTCCTTATCCATGCCTGGAACCATATAATAAATGTGTTGCGTCTCCGCAATATGAAGCTGTTCGCTGCTTAGATTCAGGAACTCAGGATCACGGGTAAACTGCTCTGCGACCCGCATTACAGAAGTCGGAAATGTTGCTGAGAACATGCTGGTGTGAATTTTGTGTTTCGGCAGATGAGTCTGGAGCTTCTTCATATCAGGATAAAATCCCATGGACAACATGCGGTCCGCTTCATCAAAGATCAGTATTTTTAGATGCCTGAGAGTCATCGTGCGCTTGAGCAGATGGTCCAGGATGCGTCCGGGTGTGCCGACGATAATCTTGACGCCTTTTTTCAGCGCCTCCATCTGTTTGCCGTACCCCACGCCGCCATAAACGGCCGTACATGACAAACCATTTTCACCAAATAAAATTTTGGCTTCCTGCCAGACCTGCGAAGCAAGCTCTCGGGTCGGCACCAGGACCAGTGCCTGGCAAACGTCGCGGTTCGCATCAAGCTGCTTCAGCATAGGCAGAAGAAAAGCCCCGGTCTTACCGCTGCCGGTGCGCGCCTGGATCATCATGTCCCTGTTTTTCAATAAATACGGAATCGCTTGTGCCTGAACCGGAGTCAGGGTTGTCCATTTCAGGCGGCACGCCGCCTCACGTAATTCTGCGGGTAATTGCTCGAACGTTACCTCGGGTGGTGTCCCTTTTTGCTCCTCATAGTCGCTTTTTTCTGAATTTAGCACTCGAACCTCATTTTTTTATTCCTTGGTATCTGCAATAAAGGTTTGACATTGAAGTCATTTTCATTAGAACCCAAATTGAGCGTTTGACTTTGGCAATTGTAACTTTTCAGCTCTTGGCTACTGGCTTTTAGCTATTAGTCTTAAGCGTGCTGATTAGATTATTTATCAGCTTTGGCTCTTGTTTAACTGATCCAGAATTTTTCATAGTGCAACCAATTTATGAGCAGTGGTCAGATAGCCAATGGCCAAACACTTTCTTTTGGTTGAAATCAAGGCCAGAGTCTTTGACACAAGTTAAAAAGGTACAAAATATGTTTTGCATAAGAAAGGGATATATGATTTTTTTATGTTAGCAGTAACAAGGAAAAGGTACGCCTCAAATGCAGTTGCGAAACACAAGTAAAGTAACGGGGCAAAATGAAGTCACCAACCTGTTGCAGCCACAAAGGCCAAACATTCACTATTTTTCAAAGGTCCACTATTTTTGCCTAGCGGTCAAAAGTTAAGCTGATTTAAACGCTCAACAAATTTGCACCATAGAATAAACACTGGACGCGTTTGAATTCAGCTTAAACCTGCTCAAGCTACCAATCCGGCAATGTAGTTTATTGGTTAAGGGGCGTATAACAGCAAGGTTGTTCTGGCGTGTATCAAAATCTATCGTTATATTATGATCAATTATATTCCAAATGATCGAGTGATTTTTTTTAAATATTCTCTCGGCGTAAATCCTGAGAGCTCTTTAAAATCATGAATAAAATGAGCTTGATCAAAATAACATGCCTGAAGCCCTATGCTTGTTAGATTTTCCTGGTTGGCATTTAATAATGATTTAGCATATTTAAACCTGACTAATGTCGAGAATGATTTGTAGTTTATTCCTACATAATGATGCATAAGACGTTGAATCGTCCGTTCTCCCAAATGCTGTCTCCTGAGCAACTTTCTTTAGATTATCCGTCCCCTTAGTGCGCAATATGTAATTCACCAATGGGTAAATCCTCTCATCCAATGTTTTGGATTTATTGAGTTGTCTTAGAAAAAACGATTCTACAATTTCTACTCTTATCTTATTACTAATTGCATTGTTTAACTCGCTTAATAACATATCGTAATCATTAGGGAAGACTAATTTGATATGACCATGAGTATCAGAAAGTCCCTTAATGGAAAATCCAGAAAATGTTGAATTCCAATGGGTGTAAAGCATACAATCATTTGCTTTAGAGAAGTAGAACGCGTATAAATTTTTGGGCATGTGTTGAATCCTGTAACACTGAAATCATCTAACTGTGGCGTGTCGTCATCTATTATTTTAAATGAAGGATCTGAGAAAAATAGTACCATGCTGACGTAAGGAGTCGGAAAAACTGTCAATCCCGGTTTAACATGCAGTACCTGGCTTTCAGATATTTCAATAAAAAAGAAATTCTTAATAAAGAGTCTGAGCTCTGGAGAGGGAATATATTTCTCTATGATGGCCATATCTCAATTTTGTCAGTTTTTTACAATTACAACTGCTTCTATTTTAATATATTAATAAAAATTATTTAAATTTACTTAATTTTATGAAAAGAAGGAAGTTTCTTGTCAAATTATCGTTAATTACAGGTGCTGCTAATTTGATAAATCCATTCTTTTTAATATCTCAAACGAAAAGGAGCAAGATGGAAAACAAGTCGTTGGGACCAAAATTATTGCCGGCCTACAAAAGACGTTTTTCCCAAGAAGGAGCACGAGCGTTACTTATTTCCCGAGCTTCAAGATGTTTGTTTGTATCCTTCAAAGGTAGCCAAGATTGAATTTGACTGATACATGGTTTTTCGGTAAGAATAAACCGCAAAACATACGGTTGGGTATAGTAAATATAATGCCGTCATACATTACTTTTTCTTCAGAATGGCAACCCAGAATGACGCAGTGCTTTTTTTACGGCCAACGGCCGGGTTGTCGGGGCACACCTGTCATGGGAGGAGTGTTTGGTCCGCAGGCAATATGGGTTGTCGGAAATCCGTTTGTATGGCCAGGGGCGTCTTTTGCAGATGCTGTCAAATCTCAAAGCAGGTTTCGGATAGCCTGGAAGATACGGCGTTGAAGCTTTGCAGGAAGGCCGCGACAACGGCTGAAACGCTGTCGCAGGTTTTGCGGGAGGGACTGAAAAAGAGGCGCCATTTTAAGGCAGAGAAAATCAGTTTGCGACAAGAACGGTTGAGTACCATCAAAAAGTTCCGCCGGCTGCGCACCAAAATTTATGCTTTTCTCATGGAAAGTATGCCGGATGGCAGCACGCGATGAGCGTTTGCTCTGTTTTGGCTTTCGGCCCTCCATCATGCGCAGAAATCAGCGCCCAACGGAAGAGGTCACTGTTGTCACAGAAGCCGCGACCTCAGAAGTCGTAACTGTGGTGGAGACGCCGATTCCCGCTGGCGGATTTTTAACGGAGTAGGAGGAAGCGACAAGCGATAGGCGAGAAAGTGAAAGATTGCACAGGAGAAACGCGTCGGTTGAATATACCTTGGGCTTAAAAAGGTGTGATTCGTAAAATTGGGCAAGCTAAATTTTCTTCTTTATAAATTCTTTTCTGTCACCGCTTTATTCAATTCGCACTTAGCACACGTTTTCCCGCCATCACCCGGAGTAAATTGGCGGGCAATTTTTTTGGCGGTGAAAATACCCGCAACAAGCACGACTGCAAAGACAATGATTTCCTGAACGCCCATTTTATCCAAATCCTAAAAGTCGTCCACCCTGGAAAACCACTAACGAGCCGAGGTAAGCAAGAATGGTCATATAAGCAATCATGATAAACGGCCAGCGCCAACTATTTGTCTCCCGCCTGACAACGGCCACGGTTGACATGCACTGGCAGGCTAAAGCAAAAAAGACCATTAGTGAAAGGGCGACGAGGGGTGTATAGACCGGTTTTCCGGTTTCGGGGTTACGCTCTTTGCGCATGGCTTCTCTTAAAGTAACGGAAGTTTCATCCGCGCCTTCCACATTATAAATGGTTGCCAATGTGCTCACTAAAACTTCCCGGGCGGCGAAGGAAGTGATCAAAGCGATTCCTATTTTCCAGTCGAAGCCGAGCGGTTTGATAACCGGCTCAATGACCTGACCGAGTTGGCCGGCAAAACTTTGTTTGATGGCTTCACTCGAGCTGATATCGGCTTGCGGTTTGGGGTAGGAGGCCAGGAACCAGAGTACGATTGAAATCGCCAGAATTATTTTTCCGGCGTCCGTCACGAAGATTTTGGCGCGTTCATATACCTGCAGAAATGTTTGATGCAACGAGGGACGTCGATAGGGGGGAAGCTCCATGATGAATGTCGAAGGTTGCTGTTTTTTTCCTTTAGAACGTTTTAATACAAATGCAGCGGCGATGGCTGCGACAATTCCCAGCAGGTACATCGCCAATAGGATAAGGCCTGGAAGTGAGAAAATCCCCAGCACGGCAATGCTTGGAATGAATGCACCTATCATCAGGGCGTAGACCGGCAGGCGGGCGCTGCAGCTCATGAGGGGCGCGATCATAATTGTGATCAGGCGTTCGCGTGAGTTTTGAATCGTGCGCGTTGCCATGATTCCGGGAATTGCACAGGCGAAGGATGAAAGCAAGGGGATCACCGAGCGGCCGCTCAAGCCGGCTCCCCGCATAAAACGGTCCATCATAAAAGCAACCCGGGCCATGTAGCCGGTATTTTCCAGGAGTGAAAGAAAGAAAAATAGAAACATGATTTGGGGAAGAAAAATCAGGATTGCGCCAACCCCGGCAATGGCCCCGTTGACAAGTAGATCTTCAAGTACGCCGTCCGGCATGATGGCCTCGACTTTGTTGCCAAGCCAACTGATGAAAGTCTCGATGCCGCTCATTGGAACCGCGGCCCAGGAGAAAATCGCCTGAAATATCAAAGCGAAAATAAACAGAAAAATAAATGGCCCGAGCAAACGGTGGGTTAGCACTGTATCGATTTTTTCACTAAAACTGCGGTCTTGCTTTATCTGGCGAACAGTTTTTCTGCAGATATCATCTATCCACTGGTAGCGCAATCGTGTTTCAAGCATGGGCCAGGGAACATTCTTTCTGGCAAGATTTTCACGGGATTGCTTCACCACCGTTTGCAGTTTTCCGTTTGGCTCATAACAATTCCGGATCCATGTGTCGAGCGCTTTGTCGTTTGAGAGGACGCGCAAAGCTTCGGAGCAGCTTGCAGGTGAAGTGACATGTGTGTTTGCTTGCAACCAATCGCAAATTGGCGCCGTGGCTTTTCGAATTTCATCATCGACCCGCAGACTGGCATTTTGAAAAGAATTTCTATCATCTGCAACCAGTTCAAAGATTTTTTCGCGTAATGCCTGCGAACCATTTCTTTTGTTTGCGGTAAGTGGCACGACCGGAATGTTGAGTTCTTTTGCCAGCGTTGCTACATCGATCTCGAGCCCCTTTGTTTTTGCAGAGTCCATCATGTTGAGGGCAAGCAGAACCGGAGCTCCGAGCTCGATAATTTGCGTGACAAGATAAAGATTGCGACTCAAATTGCTGGCGTCTGCTACGACAACAATCAGCTTAAGATTCTCAATCTCTGTCGAGCGGCCGGTAATAATGTCGGCAGCGATTTTGTCGTCTAAGGACTTCGGCACAAGACTGTATAGACCTGGAAGATCATAGACTTTCACTTCGACTCCAGCTCCACCTTTTAACATGCCGGTTTTTTTCTCGACGGTTACACCCGGGTAATTAGCGACTTTCTGCCGTAATCCGGTCAAAGCATTAAATAGCGAAGTCTTGCCGGAATTGGGGTTGCCAACAAGTGCGATATCGGCTGAGATATTCTTGGTTTTTATCTCTTCCATTAATTCGATGATATTTCCCTCTCAATAAGTATATTTTTGGCTTCAGAACGGCGCACCGAAAGGTGGTACCCACGTACATCCAGCTGCATCGGATCGCCCAGCGGTGCAAATTTAACCAGCTTAACCCGCGTCCCCGGTGTCAGTCCCATTTCCATTAAGTCGGATGAATTTGAGCTATTTTTGTGGATTGAGACAACAGTCCCTTCTTCGCCGGGCTTAAGAAGTGCAAGTGGAATCCTCTTATTCAGATCTGGACTTCCACTCTTATCAGCTCTTGAATAATTTTTGGAAGCAGAATCTTCACCGCGAGGGCTTTTAATCAGAAACATGGCAAGTGCAACGAGCAAAAACCCCAGAATTCCCTGAAATCCAAGAAAGCCCGCGACCTTCAAAAAGGCAAAATGCGGACTCACAAATCTAACCAGCCAGCCGGCTGATTCGTTTAGCAGCGAAAAAATAAAGCCGGACGCAATAAATGTTGCTTTGGTTTTGAAAGAATAAGGGGCGAAAATCAGCAGGTGGGTCAAAAGCAACACCACGAATGCCATCATCGGGAGGTGAGCGTGGGTTACTTCCAGCATCGACTGGTAAGTGCGTGGCATTTTAAATTGTTCCTCGGAACCCAAATAATAATCTTCAACCGACTGCGGCGTAATGTCCATCCTGGCAAAATATAAAGCGAAGTTGGTGGCCCAAAATCCGGTTAGCAGTAAAAGTGTGAAAAGTAGGGTCAGCTTCATCAAGGGCTGGCTTTGAAAGCCGCCGTTCTGCATGTACTTCAATTTAATTTCCCTTTTGCAATTGCAACTTGGTAAATTGCCAGCATTTTCCTAACCCCCAGGGTAATCGCCTGTACGGATAATGTGGCTCCCGTGATGTTGTGGATGTCGCGTTTCGGCCAGAGCTTATCACTTAATATTTTGCCAGCAAACAGCGCGAACCAATTGGAGGTGGGAAGATAATCTAAAGGTTCGTAAAACGCAAGAACCTCGACGATTTTTATTCTTGCTTTTTTGTCTAAAACAACCATAAATGTCTCCGGCTTGGTACGAACGATATTGCTTTCAAAAAAGGCGTATCCCATTATTGAATCTGCTTTTTTGCCCACATAAAAAGTAACGATTTTTGACTCGAGTTTCGCTTTGGCTAATCTTTGGATCTGATTAACTTGTTTCTCCGTCAGAAACAACGTTTTTCGATCAATCGAATCGCTGTTCGGAAAAGCTTCCTGCAGCGCCTGTTGCTGGGTTTTGAAAACTTTGGCGTGGCCTGCTTGAATTGCCAGCATCAACAAAAGTGTGCTAATTATAACTGGAAGTTTTTTCATAAATATCACCTATTCCGACCGTCGTGCAATTCCACCATCAGGCCCCGATTCGGAATTACGATCAGCTCATTTAGAATTGCAATCTTGTTTTTCAAACACCTGATTGAAGAATCCACTGATGAAACTCCCAGCATCTGGCACCATCAAAATAAATAAGTCATCGCTAAATTGAACTGGTCAACATTTGTGTTCGCTTCATTGTCCCGGTTGATATAATCCATTTTAAGAGCGACATTCGGATGCGGCTTGTATGTTAAGCCCAAAGTTAAATTCGTTCGTTCCCGCACCGGATTTCTTGAAAAGCCTGCCGGGACCTCCTGTTGGGTATCGAATTTTTCGTATTGAATAAATGGCGCAAGATAATGAGTGCTGCTTCGGGCTATCAAGGGTAAGATGTCATAAGCCGCAGTTACATAAAACCCGTGCTGCGCTTCACCGACTGAGCCAGTACCGGAAAGGCCTAAAGCCGAGTTCAATGCCGTGATGTCGCTAATATGTGATTGCGCATAAAGCCCCCTAAGCTCAAGACCCTTGCGCGCAAATATTAAATGAAGAGAGAAGAGTTTTAATGAAACATCGATATTTTTGCCGGACGAGTCGACTAAGGTCTGACCTGTATTTCCGAGAAAAAACGACACTCCGAAATCAAGGCCGAGGATGCCGGTGTAATTAAGTCTTCCGGAAATTCCTAAATCTTCCGCAATAGCTTTGGCACCGTTTTGACGGCCGCCTCGAATCCCGTTTGAAGAAAACTGGGCGGCGTTCAGACTTTCTGTTACAAACAATTTGTAAGCAAGACCTTTTGAACTTTCACCGAGGATTCCAAAACCATTCGCACGCCAGGTCGTGGGAATAATTCGCTGTTCGGTTTCGGGTCGGAGCACACCATGATAAGTGGGAGGTTCGTGCAGTTCATTTATTATACCCAGGGGCGGCAAAACCATGCCGGCCCGGATATTAAACGCTGGACTTAACTGTGCCTCGATGTAACCAAACTCTATTGAGACCGAACCCGGAGAACCTGATGCCGTTTTTGCATGCTCGAACTCAATTTCAGCGTTAAAAAGCAGCCAATCGTTAAAACGAAACCCCAAATAAGTGACATGTCGTAAGAAATCAAAACTATTGGCTTTGCCGGACGGAGAACCATTATCCTGTTCAGTTGAAAAGTTTTCGTAGATCATTTCACCATAGCCAGCAATTGAGATACCGTTTTTCGCCAACTGATAAATCCGCGAGGCCGCCGGTCCCATGCCGTAACGGCTTTCGTACTTGGCTGCTGCGACTTCACCCAGTTTCGTTTTTTCAAGCTCTTCAGTTAAGATATCAATCCGCCGTATCAATTCTTTCAAGGTGTCTTGCCGCGTTGGTTGCTGGGCAAAAAGTTGACCATTTAAGAAAAAGATTAGGAAAACTCCGGTACTTAAAGCGTATATTAGTTTCATTAAATTAATAATCGTTCCGATTATAGTTAAGTGTTTGTTAAATTGACGTTTAGGGACTAAAAATGATACAAATATTTGAGGTGAATGTCAAGAAGAATATAGACTAATTGTTGTATTTTTTATGAACTAATCTGTTGCTGGCTCTTGCTCTTCAGGTGTGAGAAATTGGACTAAATTCCCGAAGCCGGGCCGACCCGTACTTCGGGGTAGGTTGTGAGATGTAATTCCCGAAAACGAGAGCAATTTTTCACAGTATTATTCTTAACGCTCCTCGCTTTTTACTCCTCCAGCGTCCGCACCTCAATAGTGGTAAGCCGCAAACGGTAGGAAAGTTCTCGCGCCATACCAAGCAGCATCTTCGACGCAAGGAGAGATTCCTTTTTCACAAGATGCTGAAAATCGTCCACAGTCATATAAAGGAGTTCGGTGTCGGAATCGGCGCGGACAGTTGCCGAGCGGGGTTGTTGCTCGAGGATGGCCATTGCACCAAAAAAGACGCCCTCGCCAAATGTGGCCAGTCTGCGGACACGGCCGTTTTGAGAGAGCTTGGCAATTACGCTTACACCGCCTGAGAGAATGAAGTAAATCTTGTCCCCCGGTTCGCCTTCTTTAAAGACAATATCCGATTTTTTGAGTTCGATCGGGTGCATGTATTTTTCGATTGTTTGCAGCTGTTTCGGTGTTAAATCTTTAAAAATATCAAGGCTCTGCATGGTGATTTTTTCCGGAGGAATTTGTGCCGTCTCTAATTCTGTCTGAATTAACACATCCTCAGCCCACTCCTGTGCCCGGTCTGTATCCGGGAAAATATATACCGGACCGATCGCCTCGATGACACCCATGTCTTGCATGAGTCTTTTCATGCGTTCTTTTTCTTCATCCCCGGGCATATCCAAATAGCTGATTGCCAAAAAATTGCCTTGCTCGTGCACGCGATTAACGATTTGTTTTAGTAGCTGCGCACCTGTTAGGTCGATGGTGTGTATGCGTTTGAAGTCGAGAATAATACAGAAACTGTCGAGGTTTTTTTCTAATTCCGCCAGCAGTTTGTCGCAGGTGCCGAAAAAGAGTGAGCCGTTCAGCTCGTAAATTTTAATCAAGTGACCCTTCTGCTCGAGGATTTCCGTGGCCGCGTGGCTACGAACTTTTTTAGAGCGAATCAGGTCGCCGGTGTACATTCGGCGCACAATGTTCTTGCCAATTTGTTCTTTTATAAAAAGAAATGCCGTAATCACCAGGCCGACTAAAACGGCGATAATCAAATCAATTGCCACAGTAATTACCGTAACCGCAACAATCACAAGCAGATTGCCTAAGGCGGATTTTTTTCGGGAAAGATTGATACTTTCTAACTCAATCATAGAGACGGAGGTAATGAGAAGAATCCCTGCCAGCACCGACATGGGAATCCATTGCACCAAATTTGCCATGAATAATACCACCAGCAGAACAGTTACACTGTTCACAATTCCGGCGAGGGGAGTTCGTGCACCCGCGTTGACATTGACCATAGTCGCGAGGGTTGAGCCTGCAACGGGCAGCCCGCCAAAAGCAGCAGAGGCGATATTGCCGATTCCCTGTCCGAAAAGTTCTTTGGTGCTGTTATGTCTGGATTTGGTGACCATATCGGTGACCACTGAAGTTAACAAGGTGTCGATTGAAGCGAGAATACTTAAGGTCAAGGCGGGTAGAAGTAAGGCGGTTAATTTTGACAAGGGAATGAGAGCGCTCACGCTGAAGAAATTCATCACTTGTTTCGGGGTCGGAAAAGAACTTGGGATATATCCGATGATTAAAGGGTTATTTTCGATCTGCAGCAAAGAGGGATTGAAAAATGTTCCAATTGCAAAGTAGGTCGCGACGCCGCATAAAAGTCCGACCAATGAACTGGGGACAGCTTTGGTTATTTTTTTTGCGGTCAACATCATCACGATGGTCACCGCGCCGACAATTAAAGTTTCATATCGAAAATCTGAACTCCCTGAAAAGATTGCCAGGAGATTCGTGTCTTTAGAAACGCCAAACAACGGCCGCAATTGTCCGAGAAAGATAATAATAGCAATACCATTCATGAAACCGGCGATGACCGGATAAGGAATAAATTTTATAAGTTTACCCCCGCCAACAGCTCCCATGATGAGCTGGAGCAATCCGGCTATTAAAATGGTCATGGAAACCAGGACTAAAATCACCATGACCTGGTTTTCACCCAAAGCGGCAATTTCCGGATCCTTTAACAGGGTGGCAATAATAGAGGTAACCATGACAGACATCGGGGCGGTAGGAACGGCAATTTGCCCGGGTGTGCCGCCGAAGATGCTGGTGAGGATGCCGGCAACGATAACGCCATAGAGCCCGGTCAGTGCGCCTTGGGCGATGTATTCCTCACCGAGGGGTGCAAACGCCACCACGCCAAAAGCGATCGCCAGCGGCAATGCTATTACGGATGTGGTGATACCCCCCATGATATCGCCTTTAATATTGGAAAAGAGTTTCACTCGGGGTCTCCTCCTTAAATTTCAAAGCCTATTTAACCAGATATTTCGGCGGCAGGTGTGGTGCATAATCCGTATTTAATATAGCAAATTATTCAAGAGGTGCGGAAAGAATCAAATGATAAATCTGGGGGATACCGGATTAGCTGTTGAAATTTGGGAAAAGAATGTTACATTGAAGTCAGATTGCATAATCGTACTGATAAAATAATCTCACGGATGCAGGGTTCATTGATGCCTATGCTATTTTTCATACTTCAGACATGTATGATTTTTGTGCTGATTGGAATCGATTCAATCGGGGCTAAAATTATTTTTCAAGAGAAAGCCAGTCAGCCTTACCTGGTTGTCCTAGGAATAGCTCAGGACGGTGGTGTTCCCCAGGCAGGTACCAAAAAACATCAAGCCTGGGCAAATGAGAGATCTAAGCGTCAGGTGGTTAGCCTGGCCTTAATTGATCCGGTGAGCAAAGAACGCTGGCTGTTCGAGGCCACCCCGGACTTCAGGGAGCAGCTTCACAACTTGGATAAAATAGCACCGGTAGATGAAACACCGGGACTGATGGGAATTTTCCTGACCCATGCCCATATTGGGCATTATACCGGCCTGATGTTTCTCGGTCACGAATCCATGGGCGCGCAGGGCGTCCCTGTCTTTGCGATGCCCAAGATGTTCGAGTACTTGAGCACGAATGGTCCCTGGGAGCAACTGGTTCGTTACAACAATATCGCTTTGAAAAAGTTAGAACACGGCACGCCACTGAAGCTAAATAAACGGCTAAGCGTCGTACCGTTTTTAGTGCCGCACCGGCAGGAATATTCTGAAGTGGTTGGCTACCGGATTGAAGGTCCGAATCGCTCAGTGCTTTTTATCCCGGATATCGACAGTTGGGAGGAGTGGGATGATTGGGGTACTCGAATTGAGGGGATGCTGGCCGAGGTCGATGTCGCTTATTTAGATGGCACTTTCTTTGCCAACGGCGAAATACCCGGCCGCGACATGTCGGGATTTCCGCATCCATTTATTACGCACAGTATGGAACGCTTTGCTTCTTTGCCTTTGAAAGAGCGTCAGAAAGTTCGCTTTATCCATTTTAATCACACGAACCCCGCCTTAGATCCCGGCAGCAAAGCTCGTCTTAAGATTGAAAAGAATGCTTTTCGAGTTGCGAAAGAGGGAGAGCGGATTGAGTTATAGTTTTAGGATTATCTAACCTGATTAATTCACAAATTTCCATTCAGGCAAAAACTTCAATATTGTCATGCCCGAGTCGTCGGGCATCCATTACCTGCACTTAGTTGAGTTAATGGCTCGCCGCCTGCCAGGCTGTGGCAAAAGACTCTGAATCTATGAAAAAATAGTGCGACGGCGTCCCCGCCGAGCCTGCAACGGCCCTCGGCGGGACACCATCGGGCTCTTAAACCGAAATCTGCAACAGCCTGTTTCGCGGGAATGACGATATTTATAGTTTCCTGAGCGTGCCGAAGGGACACAGAGAATAAAATATTAACACTGAATAACACTCGATATTTCCGGGAGCGAACCAGTTTTTTCAATTTCGAAATAAATCGGTTCTTGATTTCTATTCAAAAACCGAGTTTTCTACAGACGGCTCAGTGGCATTCGGTGTCCGTTGGTGTTTCAATTTTATGAATTGCAATTAGTGGAGCGTTTTCGAAATAACATTGCGATGGGTCGGTATGATGTGTTTGGGTGTTAGAAGTGTCAGAGTGTTAAAGATTTTTCTTCCTAAGTTATTTTATTTTAGATACTTGAAATCCCTTAACACCTTTAACACCCAAACACCTGAACACTTCTCTCTTCAATGCTACGCTATTTACAGAACGGTGCACTAGTGCTTAGGTTAACCTGATTTCCTAAGTCACGATCGCAGGTAAGAAGCGCCGTTTACGTCCACGATGCAACCGGTCAAAAATTCGGAGCCTTCCGACGCCAGAAACAAAGCGGTGTGGGCGACCTCTCTGGGTTTTGCTACTCTTCCCAGCGGGCTTTGATTGCGAATTTCATCTCCTTGCGGGCCATATAAAATAGGCGACACTCTATCGGTATCCACAAAACCGGGAGCAATCACGAAAAAGAAAATGTTATGAGGAGCCAAAGCTTTGGCCAGGGACTGGCTCATGGCATTGAGTCCTGCCTTAGTTGCGCCATAGGCCGGTGCATCCGGTTCGCCGCGAAACGCCCCGCGTGAGGAGATATTGACAATTTTGCCGCCATCGTGCAGCATCATGTGTTTTGCCACACAAAAAGTGAGGTTCGCCGGGCCCAGCAAATTGGTTGCAACTGTCTTTTGCCATATTTGCTGCCACTCCTCATATTCCATGTCCAGAATAGGGTGGACCTCGAAAATACCGGCGTTGTTAATCAATACATCGATTTTCCCCATTCCTCTGGAGATAGTTTCGACCAGATTCGGCAACTCATCCGGTTGAGTGAGATCGGCCTGGGCAAGCCGGTGTGAGTCGCCTTTTAATGACTCGAGAGTTTCTTTCGCCGCTCTTTCATTTTTATTGAAATGGACAACGACCTGGGCATCGTGTTCTGCAAATTGTTGGGCAATCGCCCGCCCGATGCCTCCGGAGGCGCCCGTAACCAGAACAGTCTTGTGGAAAAAGTTTGGCATCTTACTACGAGAAGTTCGATTATCAATTGTGATAACTTTGTTTCTACGACCTTTTCCAAGATGTAAAACGCTAATGAATTAATCAAGCGAAAAATTCTTGCGGTAGACACCGATTATTTTTATTGCAACGCTTCCGAAACAAAAGGGCATTAGGCAGTGTTAGCGCGTTCAAGTGCTAAAGTATTTACGTATTTTATCAAGTTGAGTAATTTCAAGTTATTAACGCTTGAAGACACAAACACGAGAACACTATATCCATATTGCGATAATATATGGAACTCCACTAGAGTACTCATCTTACTTGCTTTTTGCCTCAGTTTTACATTTCTTATTTTTATGACCCTCCAATTCATTGATTGGCTCTCTATTATCGCTTTCTTTTTAATTTCGCTAATCATTGGAATCAGCGTGATGAAACGAGCCGGTTCAAGCGCTGCCGAATTTTTTGCCTCCAGTCGCAACATGCCCTGGTGGCTCTTAGGCATCTCCATGGTGGCGACGACTTTTTCAGCTGACACTCCGAATTTAGTCACAGATTTGGTCCGTCAGCATGGGGTAGCAGGGAACTGGCTCTGGTGGGCATTTCTTTTAACAGGTATGGTCACGGTTTTCATTTATGCGAAATTGTGGCGTCGCTCCGGCGTGTTGACGGATGTTGAATTTTATGAATTAAGATATAGCGGCAAACTGGCGGCTTTTCTCAGGGGATTTCGGGCGCTTTATCTCGGCCTGTTTTTTAACATAATAATTATGGCCACAGTTTTGTTAGCCGGGATCAAAATAGGCGGCGTTATTCTCGGAATTTCCCCAATTAAAACCGTCATGCTGACTTCGGTTATTGTCGTTATCTACTCGATGTTGGGCGGGCTTCGTGGCGTCCTGATTACCGACTTTATCCAGTTTGCAATTGCGATGACCGGGTCGGTACTCGCTGCTTACGTCGTCTTAAATCTACCAGAAGTCGGGGGATTAGAGAATCTTCTCGCCCACCCGTTGGTTAGGAATAAACTTTCTATTTTGCCGGATTTTTCGGACACCTCGTTACTGCTAACCGTTTTTATTATTCCATTGGCAGTGCAATGGTGGAGTGTCTGGTATCCGGGGGCAGAACCTGGAGGCGGTGGGTATGTGGCTCAGAGAATACTGGCGGCAAAAGATGAGAAGCATGCAATTGCGGCGACCCTGTTGTATAACTTCGCCCATTATGCGTTGCGGCCCTGGCCCTGGATTATCGTCGCCCTTGCTTCTCTGGTGGTTTTCCCAGATATAGATTCGTTAAGGACGGCCTTTCCTCATATTCCAACTGAGCTTGTAAAGCATGATTTAGCCTATCCGGCCATGTTAACCTATCTGCCACCCGGCTTATTGGGCCTGGTCCTCGCTTCACTTATTGCAGCCGTGATGTCGACAATCTCAACTCATCTCAACTGGGGCGCGTCTTATGTGGTCAATGATTTTTATAAACGTTTTCTCAAAGAGGACTCCTCTGAAAGAGAACAGGTGTTTGTCGGAAGAATGACAATTGTTTTATTGATGATTTTGTCCGCGGTTTTTGCTCTTTTTCTGAGTAACGCCCTGCAAGCTTTCAACATTTTACTGCAAATCGGTGCAGGCACCGGGCTTTTATTCTTGCTTAGATGGTTTTGGTGGCGTATCAATGCGGTTAGTGAAATCGCGGCCATGGTGATCTCATTCTTAGTCGCAATTTATTTTGAAATGATTCATGTAAGATTAGGATTTTCCGACTTGTTGGAATGGCAAAAGCTTGTCACCGGGGTTGCGATCACAACTGCGGGCTGGGTAATCGCGACCCTGCTCACCAAGCCAACAGATCAGAAAACTCTATTGGAGTTTTACCGGAAGGTAAGTCCCGGCGGACCGGGATGGAAGAAAGTGCTGGAAAACGCTAAACTGGCTGGCGAGGATGTGGAATCGTATTTAAACCAAAAGTGGTCTGTACCGGCCGGTTTGCTCAGTGTCTTTTTAGGTTTGGTTTTAATTTATAGTTTGTTGTTTGCAACCGGATTCTGGTTGTATTCGAATACCCTGCCTGCCTTAATCTCTACGACGACTGCAGTCGCAGCCACATATTTTTTGTCCAGGCTATGGAAATCCGAAAATTAATTAGTGCCTCATTGCATAAATGGGCTTTTCTTTCATCGAATTTCCAAATTTGCTCATCCTAAGGCGTCCTGCGACAGAAGCTCAGGACATGCCTAACCAAGTATTCCTAAGCACAAAGTTGTATGCAGAAATCGTTCAAAATCTCAACTCCCGGTCGAATCTGCTTGTTCGGAGAGCACCAGGATTATCTGAATTTGCCCGTGATTGCCTGTGCCATTTCACTGCGAATTGCTATCACCGGGTCACGCAGAAAGGATTTAACCATCAACCTGGATTTGCCGGACATTGGCGAGAGAAACTCGTTTTCGATTGCCAGTGATATTGCCTATACTGAAGACAAAGATTATTTTAAAAGTGTGGTAAATGTCTTACTTCGAAAAGGACTCACCTTTTCAGCTGGATTTGATTGTACCGTCAAAGGGGATATTCCCATCAACGCCGGAACTTCGAGCTCTTCGGCGCTGGTTGTCACCTGGGTAAATTTTTTGGCTCAAATGAGTGATCAGGCAGTGCAACTGTCAGAAGAAGAAATTGCAGAATTCGCTTACCAGGCGGAAGTATTGGAATTCTCGCAAGCGGGCGGCATGATGGATCAATATTCAACCGCGCTGGGTGGCACAATTTTCCTCGATTCTCGGCCTAAGATAGACATTGAACGACTCCCTGCTGATTTAAAAACCTTTGTGCTGGGAGATTCAGAGGAAGCCAAAGACACCCAGGAGATCCTCGGCCGAGTTAAGGAGCGGGTATTTGAAATTGTGCGAAGGTTGAAAAAAAAGAGACCCGGTTTTTCATTAGGTGGAATCAGAAGGGAGGATGTTTATGAATTTGCAGAAGATTTAAGCCCGGAGCAACTTGAGCTGTTGCACGGAACGGTGCGGAATTATGAAATTACTTTAGACGCTAAAGAGATTTTATTGCAAACATCGTTAAATCACAACAGACTTGGATCGCTGCTGAACCAGCACCAGTCTATTTTGCGGGATGTGCTCAAAATATCAACTCCGAAAATAGACCGCATGATAGCCGCAGCGCTCGAGGCGGGCGCCTACGGTGCAAAAATAAATGGCTCCGGCGGCGGCGGTTGTATGTTTGCTTATGCACCTCATAATTCTCAGCAAGTTTTGCAAGCAATTGAGCGTGCGGGGGGAAAGAGCTGGCTGGTTAATGTTGATGAGGGCACCCGAATAGGGTAGTAGATAGCAAAAAAAATATGTAGTCGGGTGATTCTGTTTTCAACATATCGGCTTAGCTCACAGTGAAGTTGCATGAATTATAAAACAAGATTCCGGATTCGGTAATGAAATGCCGAACCCGAATGCAAAGAAATAGAAAGGTTGTTATTACCAGATTTTAGCCGTTAGGCAATCCGGTCTCCGCATGGCGTCACCGCAGACGCTTTTTGCTGTTCGAGTGCATTTGCCTTATGAGATCGTTCATGACATTGGCTGCCTGATAATGGTTTTCCATTTCTCCGGCGCCGCTCGCCGTATATCACTTAGATATAATTCGTGGTGCTTGCCAATTCGCCGGCTGTTATTTTCCTCAATGAATGAATGCAGCTTTGCAATGGTTGGTCCCTCTTCTGAAAATGGCCCGATATGCATTATTTGGGCAGCCTTGTCCTCTGAAAAGGATTCAAATCTTATAGATTGCAACGCAACTAGATTTTTCTTTTTCTTACTTCCTCTCTAGCGTTTTCGACCATTTCTTTTGCAATAAAATCAGGTTGCATTATCATGAGTGTCCATTGCCAATTCTCCTTATTCTGGGCACTGAACGAGGACATATCATCCGCCCACCAAAGACCTTCAAGTGGCATGACACTATAATAAATTTCTAGTTCACCTCTTTTAACCATAAATTTCAGAGCATAAGAGAGTGGGTGTAAAACGTCGATAGCATCCTGGAATGATTGAGATGTATTTGGGTCTCCTTCACCATCAATCATGAGGAAGTTCATCTGTGGTATTTTGACAATATCAACTTTTCTGGCTGAAGGCTTGTATAGATTTTTGAGTTGTTTTTTGTAGTCTATTTTCTCCATCGATATTCCTCAATCATTTGATCACAAAATAGCTCCGAATCTATCCGAGATAGCTTTTGTTTTTCAAGAAATTAAGATAGACTATCGCTCGGGAAAAATCAAGAAAAACAGAAAATTGCCGATCTATTGTACAAAAAAGTTGCTCTAAGGAATGTCTTATTGAAACAGCCTAAATCAGTCTTAAATGACGTTAGGAGACACGATGAATTCCAAGAATAGCGCACTGATTCTAATCGGCTACCAGAATGATTATTTTGCCACAGATGGCATTCTGCACGATGTTATCGAGGAATCTTCCAGAGCTACGGGGGTGCTCGCTAACACTGTTGAGCTTCTGACCCGCGTCAGTAGCTCTGAGATGCTAATCGTGTCGACACCCATCATATTCACACCGGAATACGATGAACTGGTTGAGCCGGTGGGTATCTTGAAAATGATTAAAGAGGTCGGAGCATTCAATTCCGGGACCAAAGGTTCAGACACTATTCCAGAACTGACCCAATTTGGCAGTCGAATCTTAGAGGTACCCGGTAAGCGAGGGTTGAATGCTTTTTCAAATACGGAACTCGACCCGTTGTTGAAAGACCGTGATATCGAGTATGTGGTACTGGCGGGCGTGGTCACTTCCATTTGCATTGATTCAACCGGGCGATGGGCGTTTGAGTTGGGGTACAAAGTCTCCGTCCTTTCCGATTGCACCTCAGGGCGGACAGTTGTCGAGCAGGATTTCTTTTGCGACAATATTTTTCCTCTTTATGCGGAAGTTTTGGACCATCGTCAATTGCTCAGTCGGCTTGGTATTGTTGCCAATGGCAGATCAAAATAAAGATGAGCTGCAATCTCAGATTCACTACCGTCTCATAGAGGAGCTATCCGCTTCCGAAACCCGCTATCGGGAGCTGGTAGAGTTGTTGCAGGAGGTGGTGTTTGAATGCGATGAACAGGGCAAGCTCACATTTCTCAATCGGGCCTGGCAAGAAATACTCGGTTATTCGATCGAAGAATCCCTAAACAGGCCAATTACCGACTTTGTAAATCCTCGAGAACAGCAAGCCGCCATTCGTTTGATAGCGAACGCAAAAATACAAAATTCGGATAATACCCAGGATGAACTGGAATTTTATCACCAGGATGGCAACATCGTGTGGCTGCAAATGTCAGTAAGGGCAAGAACCACAGGAGTAAGAGTCGGCTCGCTCTACGACGTTAGCAGCCGAAAATTGGCGGAAATCAAACTCAGAGATAGTGAAAGCATGAGTCGTGCGATACTGGAAGCCATGCCAGACCTCATGTTTCAGATTTCCGATGACGGCATTTTCCTGGATTTGAGCACGGAAAAACACAAAGCTTTCTCTTTTCCAATAGAAACCTTTATTTACAGGCATTTTGAGGATGTGCTACCGTTTGAAGTCGTCGGCAAGCTGCGCTCAGCGTTTGATGATGTGAAACAGACAGGGAGACTGCATACTTTTGAATATCGCATGCCCGGAGCAAAGGGTGACCACAAAGACTTTGAGGTACGCGTTTCACAAAGGAGCGGTGACGATTTTTTTCTGATAACCATTCGGGATATATCCCAACAAAAGTTGGCTGAGCAGCGACAAAAAATTCTACGCTATTTTGCCGGCTCCCTATTGAGTACCTCTTCTATCGAGGAGGTTCTGTGGGACGTTACCTACAGCTGCATTTCACAGCTGGGTTGGGAAGATTGTGTTATCTACCTGGTCGATAGCAAAAAAGGAGTTCTTGTCCAAAAGGCAGCCTATGGCCCGGGTAAAGCCAGTGGATACGAAATCGTAAATCCAATTACAATCCCCATTGGCAAAGGCATCGTGGGTGCTGTTGCCAGGACGGGCCATCCTGAAATCGTACATGATGTGACAAAGGATAAGCGCTATATCGTCGATGATAAGGCTCGCGGGTCGGAAATCGCGATGCCTATTGTGCATGGCGGTGAAGTCATTGGTGTCATCGATTCAGAGCATTCTCAAAAAGGATTTTATACTCATGAACACTTGAGCATGTTGCAGTCAATCGCTTCTCTGTGCGCAACCAAAATTACTCAGTCTGTGGCACAAGCCAAAATTGAAGAGGAGCAGAAACGACTGGATATCATCCTGCAGAATATCGGTAACGGTGTTGTCGTGTTGGATTCCACACGAAAAATAATCATTATCAATGACAGAGCCAGGGTTTTGTTCCACCTGGATCAAAGGAACCCGGCGAAACTAACTCTGAAACGGCTCCTGAACCGCTGTCAACAAAATGGAAAGCATTTACTCGATTCGCTGTACAAAGAATCTTTCAGGAAACTGGAATTGATTTTGCAGGACCGGACAGAGACCGTGCTCTCGGTTACAGGCACTACATTTCTCGATGTTGATGGGAAATCGGCCGGCAATATTCTCGTGTTCACCGACATCACTAAGGAAAAAGAAACCGATCGCATGAAAACGGATTTTGTCTCCAGCGTGTCTCATGAACTCCGTACGCCTCTCTCCTCCATTCTCGGTTTTTCAAGTACGATTCTGCGGGACGAGGACATGCCCGCCGACACAAGAACAGAGTTTATCAAGATCATCCATGAAGAGAGTGAACGTTTGGCGCGACTCATCGAAGATGTGTTAAGCCTTTCCAGAATTGAAAAAGGGGGGAGGCACTATAACCTGAAGAGAATAAACATCGAATCTGCGGTGAGGGAAACCTTTGAAACGTATCAGGCGCAAGCGCTTGAAAAAGGGATCAAGACCAATCTTGAGGTGACAAGAAACCTGCCGATGATACTGGCCGCTGAGGATGCAATTAAACAGATCCTGGTCAATCTACTCGCAAATGCAGTCAAATTTACGGATAGGGGAGGGAGCCTCTCGGTCAGCGTTAGAGGAATTAACGGATTTCTGCAATTGACAGTCGAGGATACTGGCATGGGTATTCCCCAAAAAGATCTGGAAAAGGTTTTTGATAAATTCTATCGTGTTCACAGAAAGGGCATGGAGATTCCGGGTACCGGGCTTGGGCTGTCGATTGTGCGGGAGATCGTTGAGGCCCACCAGGGAACGATTGAAGTGAGCAGTAAGCCAAATAACGGAACCAGGCTTGTCATCCTGTTTCCAACGGTAAGTGGAGAATGATTTGCATGACGAAAACTAAGCCAATACTCCTGCTGGTCTAAAACGATAGTCATGTCACTACACTTGTCACCAACAGTCTGGAACAGGCCGGCTTTCACGTTTGGGTCGAAGAGAACGGTAAGGGTTTCTTGCTAAAGCGGTCGGAAAGAACCGAATACTCTCAACGGGAGGAAAGAACATTTGAAAATTCTTATTATTGATGATGAGGAGAATCTCCGCCGGCTGGTGTGTTACAATCTCACACGGGAAGGTCATGAAGTCTTGATGGCCGAAGATGGCGAACAAGGTTTGGCCATGGCCGCCAAACATCGACCCGATTTGATTCTACTGGATATCATGATGCCGGGTATAAATGGCCTGGACCTCTGTTTGAAACTAAAGACCGAACCGCAGACCAAAGATCTTGTTGTGTTCATGTTCACCGCGAAAGGAAAGATCGAGGACATTGAGAATGCCTTCGAGTTCGGGGCTGATAACTACATTACCAAGCCCTTTCCAATTGAGAAGCTTAACGATTTTATTCAACTCAAACTCAGTAAATTGAAGAACCGTAACCGAAAATATGCCTGAGAGAAACAACAAACCGGTCATTCTCATTGCAGATGATGAGCCTAACATCCTCAAGTTCCTTTCATACAATGTTCAGGCCCTTGGATATGACACGGTGGAAGTGCCGGATGGCGCCGCCTGTATAAATAAAATCAAGTCCAACGAAATTAGCGGACTGCTACTGGATATTAACATGCCAAAGCGGACCGGCATGGAAGTTCTGGCCTTCGTTCGGGGAAATCGCCCGAGTATACCCGTTATAATGGTAACAGCCGCATACGAGATTGACACTGCTGTCACGGCCATCAAGATGGGCGCCTTCGAATATCTGACTAAACCCGTTGACCTCGACCGGCTGGCAACGACGCTGCGCAACGCCCTGTCCGTAAAAAGCTTGTCCGATGAAGTCGGCAAGCTGAGGAAACAACTTTCCGACTCTGAGCTGTTTACCGGTATCATCGGCGAGTGCCAGGCACTCCAGGATATGTTTGAGGCCACAAGGAAAGTAATCGAGACTGAAGTTAATGTACTTATCATAGGTGAGAGTGGCACCGGTAAGGAGTTGCTTGCCAGGGCTGTTCATAAAGGCAGCAAACGCAGCTCAGGCCCCTTTGTGGCCGTCAATTGCTCGGCCATTACCCGGGAGCTTGCCGACAGTTTGCTCTTCGGGCACAAGCGGGGTTCATTTACCGGAGCCACGGAAGACCGGGCAGGATTTTTTGAGCAAGCTGAAAAAGGCACTATTTTCCTCGATGAAATTGGCGACATGCCGCTTGCTATCCAGGCTAAAGTTCTGCGTGTTCTGGAAGACGGTTTTGTTCGCCGGGTTGGAGAAAAAAATGAGCGGGCGGTGGATTTCAGAGTTATTGCCGCAACCAACAGAGATTTTGCCCGATCCATTGCGGCAGAAGAATTCCGCAAAGACCTTTACTTCAGACTGGAAGAATATCCCATTTTTCTTCCTCCCCTGCGTGACCGGCAGGAAGATATTCCAATCATCGCCAGACATTTCCTTTCCGACTTCTGCACTGTAAACGACCTGCAACCGAAGCAACTCAGCCCGGCTGTACTCTCTGCCCTTAACAAACATTCCTGGCCGGGTAATATTCGAGAACTTAAGAATGTGATAAGACGCGCTGCTATTCAGACCCCGGGTTCAACTATCAATCAGGTGGTGTTTTCTAACGTGGAGCTTACTGCCGGAGACACATCCAAATCAACCGGCGTTTCCCGCAACCAACCGACAGTTTGTAAAGGCATTACACCGCTGGAGGATATCGAGCGCGAGGCTATTCTAAACGCACACCGTGCAACCGAGAATTCTGCTGAAGCAGCAAAACTGTTGGGGATCAGCAAAGCCACACTTTATCGCAAATTGAAAACTTTTAATATTGATAAGTAGAAAAAGAAGATCAATATAGAGAAAATCAGGTTGATCTTTTACCCATCTCAACTGTAACACATTTGGGCCTCTGCAGCCATTATGAGAGCATTGAAATTGATGCTCAAACTACTATTCTGTTAGTTCATCATCGACGACACCCCTTGCGGCCTCTTCAATCCAATCTCCGAAGTGAGACTTAACATTGTCTTCAAAGGATCGTATAGACATGAAATTTCCCCTGCTTCTGGCGCCGTCCACGGATGCTCAAGCATTATATCACCGGCTAAACACTCTATTTGATCTGCAGCAAATATCTCGTAGTGACTTCGTATCCCTTTCTCATTTGGCTTGAGTCTCTGTTCCTTTATAGATTGTAAATAGGCAACGATGTTTGCGATAACAAGCGTTGACGACGATCTTGGATATTTTTG
>Ga0209988_10000430_pt1 | contig 25928 bp, 22 predicted proteins | sample N075metaG_FD_183115 | JGI IMG/M metagenome (GOLD analysis project Ga0209988, IMG submission 183115) | Deep subsurface microbial communities from Kermadec Trench to uncover new lineages of life (NeLLi) - N075 metaG (SPAdes) (version 2) | ecosystem: Environmental > Aquatic > Marine > Ocean trench... | reverse complement strand
CTTGAATCGAGGCGATCAATCATACTTTGCCCTCCTGAGCACCGTGGTCTATTTATCCGCCAACAATCAACCTGATGTTAGCGCTGGTGTCGCCGCCCCAAAGGGCCGGCAAATATAGACCTGCCGCCCCACCCGCGTGTATTTACCTGTGGATACCTTATCGGTACCATCTGCGCGCTGCAATCTTCGGCTCCAACTTACTGATGGCCGGCAATGCTGGTGGTCCCTTATGTTCAGGCGTAAAAAATTATGGCAAAAGCGACTCTGATTGACGGCAGGGCGATGGCCGCTGACTTGTCCGCCACAATTACACAGACTACGGCTGATCTTGCCGACAATAATAAGCTCCGCCCGGGCCTCGCGGTTGTAATCGTCGGGGAAGACCCGGCCAGCCAGGTTTATGTCAGAAACAAAAGGCGGTCGGCCGAATCTTGTGGATTTCATTCCGTGCAGCACACACTTCCCGCCGACGCATCTCAGGATGTAGTGCTGGCATTATTCGATGAGCTTAACGCCGACCCGGCGATTCACGGCATCCTTGTACAACTACCGCTGCCGAAGCAGCTGGACGCACTGGTCATCACTCAATCGATCGTTCCCGAGAAGGACGTCGACGGATTTCATTTCCAGAACATCGGCAAGCTGACCTCCGGAAACACTGCATCCGGTTTTGTGCCCTGCACGCCTGCCGGCTGCATGCTGATGATCGAGGAACAACTGGGCAGCGATCTGTCCGGTTTGAATGCCGTCATCATCGGACGCTCCAACATTGTGGGTAAACCCATGGCAAGCCTGTTGCTGCAGGCCAACGCCACGGTAACGATTTGCCACAGCCGGACCAAAGATCTGTCTGAAGTCGCTCGCAACGCCGACATCCTGGTTGTCGCGGTCGGACGCCCGCGCATGGTGAAGGGCGACTGGATCAAACCGGGAGCCGTCGTTATTGACGTCGGCATGAACCGCATCGACGTTGAAGTGGATGGCGAAAAGAAAAACAAACTCACCGGCGATGTCGACTTCGCTGAGGCTGTTGAAGTTGCCGGCGCGATAACACCGGTCCCCGGTGGCGTCGGCCCGATGACGATCGCAATGCTTATGTCGAATACTCTGCAATCCGCACAACGCGCTATCGATCAGGCGCAAAACCAACCGATTCGTCCTTGACCGGGCGTCTAACAGGCAGGAGTTCACGAATACTTTCCAGTACTCGCTCACAGGAACCTGCATGCGAATCGGTCATATTGATTTGTCCCGGCACATTGCCGCCGCCGAAGAGCAGTTGGTGGTCTTGATCGAAGCACTGACCATGCGCGGTGTTGAACAACATGTCCTGGTCAGGAACCCGTTTCTCGCCAAACGCCTGTCTGTCTGCCCGGGAGTTTCTGTCGGCCCGATCGTAAAGTCATCCGTGACAGCCTGCATCCTGATGCCCACGGTCGATCTTGTACACTCGCATGAACCTAAAGCAGTCAGCGCCGGAATGTTACTGAACCTGACTCGGTCTGTCCCCTACATCCTGACACATCGTCAGTTCATAACGCCCGGCAATAGCCCTATCCATCGTTTAAAGTATCGCCGTTGCGATGGAATTGTTTGCCCGTCCGAGCATATCAGCAGTGTAATGCTCGACTATGTATCCGATAAGCCGGTGGATACGATCGGTGACGCATGCAACGCCGACAATGCGATCGATCCAGAGAACGGCCGAATTAGCGCCAAGGGAATGGCGGCAGAATACCTGCGCGTTTATCGCAGAACACTCGACGGTCGGTGCATGCCTGCAAGGCAGCTTTAAAACTCCCAGAGAAAGCCGATGGCGGGCAGTAACGGCAACCAGTAATCCAGGCTGTATTCCAGAAACTCCTCGCCGTTGTCGCCGGTCTCGAGGTCGTAATCGAAGCAGCAGACATTGTTTCGGTCGAGCAAATTCGAAACTTCGAGGAATACCGATATCGTGCCACTGCCAAGGTCGAACTTACGGCTGATTCTGGCGTCGAGGCTGGCGAAATACGCAAGCTGTTCGGCGTTGCGCGGGCCAGGTACCGCAATGAACTCAGGCTCTCCGCCGGGGTCGATAGTTTCCTCCAGCGCCAGCGAGGTCGTCGGCCAGCCGCTGCGAATATGTGCGGCAAGGGATAAATCCCAGTTATTCACCTGCCAGGCCAGACCAAGCTGCAGCGCGTGCCGTTGGTCCCAGCTTCGTGGAACCTCGATCCCGTCCACGGTATCGGTAACCTTGGCCAGTGAGTAGCTGGCCCACCAGGACAGCGCCTGTCCGGTCCGCGTGATGGAAAGTTCCACACCCCTTGCCAGCGCACCGGTCGGTGCGATTCGCACCCGGTCAGCCTGCAGTTCGGGTATCAACGCCAGCGGGTCGTACAGATTCTCGAATCGCGGCCGCAGATCGCTCATGTCCTTTTGAAATATCTCCAGCCTGACCGAATGATGCGCCCCAAGCTTTTGATTGATGCCTGCAATAATGTGATCGGCCTGTTGTGCCGGAAAAAAATCCGTCACACCATCTTCAATCTGCAACTCGTGGATTCCCTGTGACTGGTAATAACGACCCCAGCTGAAACGCAACTCCGTTCCTGGTCTCAATGCGTGAAGTACGCTGAACCTGGGACTCAGCTGGGACCCGGAGGGAAACTCTGTGTAGGTCTGATCATCCCAACGCAAACCGAATTGCAATATGGTTCTGGCAGCCACTTTCCACTTGTCCGACACGTAAAGCGCATAGCTCGGTCCACTGGGCGCAGCGGTCAGATCCCGGTTGATGGTCGTTGGCACATTCTCGAAGATTGCCCGCAATCCGAAAAACTCCGCGTTGCCCCGGTAAGCGTAGCGAGCCTTGTTGTGTTCAAGCGAGAAGCCCCACTGCAACAAATGGCTGTCCGAACCGTGCATCGACCAGTCCTGGCGAATACCGACCTGATCTACATCCCGATCATCGCTGACATCGGACACCACTTTTTCCATATCTTCGGTGAAGCCGATTCGGCGGTTGCTGAACGAACTGAATGAAAGCACGGTAGAACTGCTCAACGTGTCGCTCCAGCGGTTTTCAAGCACCAGCCACCACTGTGCATTCCGCGTCTGACTCGTCGCCATCTCAATTTCATCCGGATCGCTTTCGGTAACGATTACAATCTGATCGTCTGCGAACAATACGTTGATGGACAAGCGGGTATCTGGCGTAAGCCAGGTCGAAAACTTGCCGAAGACGTCGTAATACCTGGGCTGGCCCAGCTTTTTGTCGATAACGAGATCCAGGTTGCCGCGCCTGGCGGAGAACAACCAGTCGGTGGTGCCGCCGGCGTTTCTGCCAGCGGTGAGGAACGACGTGTTGAAAACGCTGAGACCAACTTCGGTGTGCCGTGGTCGCGTCAGCTCCCGCGATTCCATGAGAACGACACCGCTTAGACGGTCTCCGTACTGCACCGGGAATCCACCGGTGTAAACCTCGACGCCATCGATGGCTCGCGAGTCGACCGTACTGAAGATGTTTTGGTAGTCCCGGACGTGGAATGGATCGAATAATCTCTGGCCATTGAGAATGATGCCAGTCTCGGCTTCTTCACCGCCGCGAAAATGCGAGCGGGCGGATGCACCACTGGCGGCTGCACCAGGTAGTCGATGCGTCGCACGCAGCGGATCATCGCCAAAATCCGGAAGTGTCTCGATCGAACGCTGACCGAGATCGAATCGAGACGTGCTGATGTCTCGCGAAATTTCGTAGCGGCTCGCCGATACCGTAATGTTTTCTATTTCCCGGCGCGCCGGGTCCAGATCTACTTTGAGTTCAGCGTTCCGGCCGGGCCGCACCCTGACCTCTCGTTCGACTGCCTGGTAGCCCGCAGCACCGATTCTGACCCGGTACGTGTCCGCGGTTACTTCCGGGAATTGTTGTATGCCCTGCGTCAGCAAGATGCCGGGGTCAAGTTCAGGTAACGCGCTTATCTCCAGGTCGTCCAGCGGCATATAGTCGCGCCGGTCCCTGACAATAATAAGCAAACTGCCCAGCCTGGCAGCAGCAGTGTCGTTGCGAACAATGAGCCACAAGCCTTCTTCGGATCGCAGCGTCAGCCCGTGCGGGTCGAGTATCTCACGGACAATTTCGAGTGTTTCAGAGCCCTGTGGTTCGGCAATGACCAGGAGATCGTCGCTAACAAGATTGGTGCTATAGGCAAACGGCCATTCCTGCGACCGAAATTCTTCGATCACAGAGACCACGGTCCGACCCTCATAAGCCTCTCGTTGCACTTGTGCTGCAACAGGCAAAGAGCAGACCGTCAGCAAAATCAAGAACAGGAGTGAGCGCACGTTCACCTCTTTCCCAACATGGGACAGCGAATTATCGTCCCTGACCGGTCTAACGAATACCTTGCGGCGGATCAGTCTTCACTGATTACAATTACGTCACCCTCTATACGGGCATTGAGATCTACCGTCATCATGAAAATTTCGAGCGCGCGAGTTGGTGGGAGCTGCATGTTGCCGCGCAACTGTGTTTGTCTTGCCACCATCTCGGCGCTTTCGCTTGCGTAGCTAATGCTGCGGCCGGATTCCCTGCTTACCCATGCAAGGGCTTCGGCAACGGAACGGCCATCCAGGCTGATGTCTGGCGTGGAATTCTCGATCCACTCCCAGTCGTCTACACCATTGGTATCGTTAATCGACAACGTGCCGGATGCGGAAATCGCAAATTTCTGCCCAGCCGACGCCCTCGCCGTCACATTGCCATCGATCGATACAATGCCTTCACGTACTGAAATGACGAGTTCGCCGGCGCCGACCTGGGTCATGTACTGGGTGCCCAGGTGCCGTACCACGCCGTAGTCAGTTCGTATCGAAAACTCCACGGCATCATCTCTCGCCGGCTGTGACGACAAGGGGCCTGTTTCCGAATCGAAATAAACCCGGCCCTCACGCAGATAGATCTGATTTGCTGCCTCGAATAAGACAACCGTATTTTCATCGATGCGCAACGAGCCACCATCATGCCAGCCGAGCGCGAGTCCGGATGCGGACCCTGTCTCTATGAAATCGCCACCCTTGAACGCCGCCACAGAAGCGGCGTCAGAGATCCGGAAATTGACACTGATTTCGCCAAACTGCTTTTCAATTGTGGCCATCTGCTGATGTTTGATATCACCATCCGGGTCACGCAACAGGTTTAATGTGGCAAAGACTGCAAGCAGTACTGACGCAGCTAATGCGAATGATGTGACGTGACGTCGCCGGACATGCCTGCTGCTTACTTTCTGCCACTCCTCGTGCACTGCTTCACGAATCAGCGCCTCGTCCGCCGCCGGCGGAGCCGGCCGCGGTGGTGCTTTGCCGAGAAGTTCGGCAAATGCATCATCAGAGCGCAGCTCTTTGAGTTCCTTGTTCCTGTCCATCACACTATCATTCCAGTCATTGCCGATCTCGCAGGACCGGTTAGCGAACCATACACATCACTGAATGCACGCTTTGCCCGGGCAAGCAGCGACTGTGTTGCCTCGGTGCCCAAATCAAGTTTCCCGGCAATCTCGCTGACCGAATAACCCTCGATGTATTTCCATTCGAGAACATTGCCGTATTTCGGCGGCAGTTGATCGAGCGCCACCTGGATCAAGCGCACGAGCTCAGCCCGTTGATAATTTTGCTCCGGGTCATCGGATCGTGGTGCCTGGAAGGAATCGACGGCCGCCTGTATTTCAGGGTAGTCGTCGGTCAGCACGATGACCTGCCGATAGCGTCCCTGCCTGGCGAGCCAGTCGCTCATTTCATTCCGGGTTATGGCGCATAGCCAGGTAAACAACGCCGATTCACCGCGATAGGTGTGCAACTTGGCGATAGCCCTGCTCAGCGCAATTTGCACCACCTCCCGGGTACCCTCCGGATCGTCCGGCAGGCGCGTCATGGCGAATCGGTACAGCCTTGCAAAATTCTCTTTAAAAAAGCGATCGAACGCCTGCTCGTCTTTTGCAAGCAACTGTTTTACAAGGCGTTTGTCGTCCGGGTAGTTAGCCACAACTCGTCCATAGCATTTGCCTGCCTGTTAGACCTCGCCGGCGCGTGATTTCGGTCGTGAATCAGGGGTCTGCGCAGGCCCCTTACCGGTGCCACAGGTAGCGGCTCCAGTTTACTCCCGTGCCAGCCTTGGATGCGCCGGTAATTACAGGATACGGCGCCATGCGCACGGCGCCCTCTTGTTCAGAAGCCGCGCTTTGATTCGATCAGCAACTGAACACTGTCGATCGACGGGTCGCCATCCAGCGGAAAGGCGATATCGATGTGAACCACACCTCTGCCACTACTGCGAGTTCGCCCGAGCCTGAGCCCGAACCCTACGTTTTTCAGCCAGCCGAGTGATGGCCCACCGGCCGGGTTGTCTCCCCAGGTGCGGCCAATATCTGCAAATAATGCACCACCAACCCGAAACAGGCGAAATGGGTACCAATCGGTGAAGTACCGTTGTTCCGCCGTCAGCAGGACTCTCGAATCACCGGTCTGATAGCGGAGTGGATAACCCCGCAGGCCGGTATCACCCCCGAGAGTGGCGAGGTTGTCCAGGTCCAGGTGGTTGCCCCAGCTGGCATCGAACGTCATGAAGAAGAGGCGCTTTTCGGTAATCTGGTTGTAGTAGCGGCTGTTGACACCGACCTGGGTGTTTGCCGATTCTCCGTGCTCAACTCGCCCGCTAGCCCACGAAGACAGGAACAGTGCCTTGCGCTTGATCGAACCGTAGCCCTTGCTCGCGCCCAGCCGATAGATGAATGCATCGCGATCCGAGCCGAAGCTCTCAGCGGCCCACCCGAGACTGGCGGTGAGCCTGGTTCCCAGGAAAAAATCTTCGGTCCGTTCAATTTGGTCGCGATTGCTGGCCGTTTGAAATTTGTCTTCCAACAATTCAAAGCCAAGGAACGGGTAGATCAGTCGCCGGTCTTCAGGAACCAGAGACGGAAGCTGACCGTCAGGTACAGCGCTGAAATCACGATCGTCGTGCACGACCCCCGCAGTCCAGCGCCTGGTCCAGCTGTTGATAAGTCCGGCCGACCACCCTCGGAACGCGGTGTACAGTTTGGTCTCCGACCTGTACTCGGCTGCCTCGTTGCCGAGATCGTAAAAAGACTCTTCTCTTTCATCATCAAACAATGTTGCGCCTGCACTCCAGCGTGTATCCATCGCATAGAAAGGCCGCATCAGCCTGAATTGCGTCGTGCCACCGTCCGAACTGTCCGAGTATTTGAAGAATGCCGAGGTCCAGCTCTCGCCGAGATTCTTGTCAAAGTACTCGAAGCTGGTCGAGTTCCGCTCAACATTCTCAACATAGGTCACACGAAGTTTCACGCCAAGACCCAGCAGGTTCTGCTCGGAGAGTTCCACCCGGCTGCGGTTTTCACCGCCGGACCGGGAAACGGAAATCCCGGGCATGAGCGTCCAGAGATCGCGCGTCCAGACGCGGATATCGACCACGCCATCCGCATACCGGATCGGTGTGACTTTCGCGTCATACAGGTAGTTATTGACTCGCAAAAGTCGTTCCGACTCCTCGAGCACGCGCTGGGAAAACCGGTCCCCGGAACGGAACAACAATTGCTGTTCAATGACTGAGCCACGCGTGACCATGTGCCAGCGATTCGCCAGCCGGAAGATCGACTTGCTCTCACCCGGCTTGGTGGTGTCGAAAACATTTTGCGTCTCGATGACGATGCGACCGATGGTCGCGCCTGCAGCCTCGAGCTCTGCCGCAGATGGAATACCTGGTGCGGCATCTGCATCCGCGTCCTGGTCATCCGCCTGAGCCCCGGCCTTTAATGGCAGCAGCATTCCGTGCGCGACCAGGATCAGGCACGCAAGAATGTTCGGCGATTTGCCCAAGCCATTCACAAATCGACATTACCACTGTGCAGGAGAATTAGCGTGGTTCAATCCCCGTAATCCGGACCTGGCCCGCCGTCGGGCGTTAGAATGGGTGTCGTGTGAGCATGATGGAGCGTGGCATAGTGAGGCGATCGGGTGAGGATTTTCGGACCATCTGGCAAAAACCGGATGACCCCACTGTAGTGCAGATAATCGATCAGCGCCGCCTGCCCCACGAATACGTTGTCGCGGATTTAATGTCGTGGCGGGACGGCGTCCACGCAATCAGTGAAATGCTGGTGCGTGGAGCCCCGTTGATCGGCGCAACTGCCGCATGGAGTCTTTACCTCGCAGCGCTCGAGAGCCGTGGCCAACCCGACCGTAACAAATTCATCCGGCATGCTGCCAAAGCACTTGCCGCGACCCGGCCAACTGCGGTGAATCTCAGGTGGGCAATCGACAGGGTTCTTGGCGTGCTCGGGCGCACGGAACATATCGATGAAATCGAAGATACGCTGGAACAGGAAGCCCGCAAGATTTGTGACGAAGACATTGAAATCTGTCGCGCCATCGGCGAACAGGGCCTGAAACTTATCGAGGAAATTTCTGCCAGGAAATCGGGTGACACCGTCAATATTCTTACTCACTGCAATGCCGGTTCACTTGCCACGATTAACTGGGGCACTGCCACTGCGCCAGTCTATTTCGCCAGAGACAAAGGCATCGATGTGCACGTCTGGGTGGACGAGACGCGGCCAAGAAATCAGGGCTCGCAACTCACCACCTGGGAACTGGCCGAAAACAAGGTGCCGCATACACTGATTGTCGACAATGCCGGCGGGCACCTGATGCAGCATGGTCTCGTCGATATTTGCATTACCGGCACGGATCGCACGACCCGGAGCGGCGATGTTGCCAACAAGATCGGCACGTATCTCAAGGCACTGGCCGCCAACGACAACAACATTCCATTTTATGTGGCGCTCCCCTCGACCACCATCGACTGGACGATCAGGGACGGGCTGACCGAGATTCCGATAGAGGAACGAAATCCGGACGAAGTCGCAAAAATTTATGGCAAAGCAGGTGACAAATTTTGCACTGTGCAGACTGTGGGAAGTAATACTGCAATCAGCAACTATGCGTTCGACGTCACGCCAGCCAGATTGGTGACCGGACTGATTACCGAGCGTGGTATTTGTGCGGCCAGCGAAGATGGCCTGACCACACTGTTTCCGGAGCAGTCCGGGCTGGCCTCATGATTGACGAGGGATACATCAAATTCGATTCGCACTGGCGCCAAACCGGTCCGCTGGATAACGCTGAAATTGAATCACTGAATCGCTGGCGCCGGCCACTTTATGATGCGGGATTGATAGGGCACTACGAAGAACACGGGATCGGATTCGGCAACCTGAGCGTTCGCACAGCGGCGCAGCGCCAGTTCATCATCAGTGGCTCGCAGACCGGGCATCTTCCCGATCTTGGTGCCGAGCACTACGCTTTGGTTGAAGATTATGACATCGACCGGAACCGGGTGTATTCGATCGGCGCTCGCGAAGCCTCATCAGAGTCCATGACGCATGCAGCCATCTACGAGCTGGATCCGGAAATTGGCGCAGTTGTCCATGTTCATAGCGAGGAATTGTGGGCAGGATTGAAGGGGTCAGCCGCAACCACCGATGCCGAAGTCGCGTTCGGCACGCCTGAGATGGCGCAGGAATTTCGCCGTCTGTTCAAGGAAACCGATTTTCAAAAGACCGGGATGGCGGTCATGGCCGGACACGATTCAGGCCTTGTCAGTACCGGCAGCAACCTGCAGGAAGCAGCTGAGCGAATTTTGGCAATCGACGCAAAATTCAAAAGATGACAGGAGAGCGCCCGCAGCCTGTCAGGTAACATCAGTTCGCGTTGTTATCAACCAGGATCGGTTCCAGTCTGAAACGATAGGTACGACATGTCCTCCCGATTGCGAGAATCTGGTTGGGCGCCAGTGGTTCGAATGTCGACCTCTTCATTGCCCTGAGTACCGGCTTTCTGAAGATCCTGTGAGTGGATTCTTTCAGCTTTACTCGCGATATATGTCCGTCCTGCCTGATCATGAAGCACACTACCGCCTGGCCCTGAATTCTGTCCCGCCGTGCGATGGATGGATAAGTTGGAAACGTGGTCAGTAACGGTACCCGGTCGGTATTCGAATCCAGGAAATGAGTTACCGAGGTCGTTTCCAGTTGTCCAAATGCCAGCGCCGACCCCAGCAACAGACCTGCTGCCAGCCCTGCACTGACGAAAACAGTGTGCGTCTTATTGTGGATTGGATTCTGCACTGAATTGCCGTTGACGGTCATCGATTTCAATTTCAGGCGCAACAGGATGTACCGCATCCATATACATCGAACGCGCAATCTTCAGCGTCCTTGCGTTTGGATGCAGTTCTTCACCTCGTATCAGGTCCTTCTCCGCCTTATCCCACTGTTTGGTCTTGATATAAATAACTGCCCTGTTGTTAAAACCGCGCCAGTTCTTGTCGTTGCGCGCGATTAGCAGCTCACAATATTTGAGTGCATTATCATAAAGAGCGAGCATGATATATCCGGCGCAGAGATTTGACAGCGCCGCTTCTTCTTCGCGCCGCCCCAGCGCCATTTTCAGTCCCTGGAGCGTCAGGCGAACGCCCTCCGCATCGTTGCCGGCAAGCAACGCCTTCGCTCCATCGTACAAGGGGATATTGCGCGGACCGATGACGGTCGTCGCATTCTGATCACGCATTATCCTTTCAGCCCCCTGCCCCCAGCAAAGCGGCGCGGCAAGAACAAGCACGGTAAGAAGAGCAAATCGGCTGCCCATGTTTTGAAACTCCGATGTTAGCCGCAATTTTAGACCATTTTGGCCCTCTAAAGCACAAACAGGCATCTCAGATGGCCAAATCAAACCGCCATCACCGCCGGGAGCAACGTCCATGCGGATCGGCTATTTATAAGACCCGATTTTTGCGGATAAATTCAATCCGCCGCTGCCATCGTCCACGATGATCAGGTCCCGTTCGACCTCGTTTACATTGGCGCTACCGCTATCGAATGATAATGTAGGAGCGGCCTCAGCCACGAAAACGAAACAACAGGCGCTATGCCCCTGACCAGTGAATTAAAGCAGACCGACCCGATCCGGGGACAAAAATGCGGGTCGGTACCCTGCATCGATGCGCACGAACTTGCCGGCAATGGCGCTGCGGTTATCGCAACGATCCGCGATGCCTGTCTCAATACCGGCTTCTTTTTCCTCGACCACGCGTTCGACAGCGGGGTTACGATCAGCCGTGTCCTTGGCCAGATGCATGCCTTTTTCGCACTTGACGATTCTGACCCGCTGAAGCAGGCCGTCAATGTAGCTGTGACTAAAACCAGCCAGGGATGGACACCGCTTTTCGGGGAACTCCCATACCAGCCCGGGACGATTGCGCATGTCGAATCCTTTGATTGCGGACGGCGCCCGCAGGAGGGCAGCGATGAACTACCGAATGTCTGGCCCGAGCTGGTGGATTTTCGGCGCGATGTGCGTGCCTGCTGGGATGCGCTGACAAGCGCCGGAACTGCAGTCCTCGAGGGCCTGTCCCTCGCCGCAGGTCTGGAACGCAGGTTTTTTGCCGATCGCTGCAGTTCTCAGCAATTCAATACGATGCGTTTGCTCAATTATCCTGAGAACGATATGCCGGCGACAGATACCGATGTCGGCATATCAGCGCACACGGACTTTGAGTGCATGACGCTGATCTATCAGACTGCACCCGGGCTGGAGCTATTGGCCACCGACGGTGAATGGTACGACGTGCCCGGACACGATGGCCGGCTGCTAGTGATGCTCGACGACATGATGGAACGATGGACCAATGGTTTCTTCAGGGCGACCGGTCATCGGGTTCGGAACACAGGTGAACAGCGTTACAGCATCGTCATGTTCTTTGCCGTTGACGATGACGAGATAATCTACCCACTGGAGGACTTCATCAGTGAAACTAACCCGGCAAAATACGCTGCCGTCAAACAACGCGATCATTTGCATCGCGAATTGGCAAGGGCGGCCCGCAATCGTGATGCATCTTCGTAGGACGCAATCCATCGAACCTGTTATCGCGCCAATCTTTTAAGAAGGCCGTCCAGTTCGCTACGGGGGAGCCAGCGCCCGCGAACCATCACTCCGTGGATGCGGCGCGTGTTCGTAATGTCATCAAGCGGGTTCGCATCAAGCAGGATGAGATCAGCCACAGCGCCAGTCTTCACGACGCCGGACACACCGGGTCGCCCAAAGAACTCTGCAGGATTGCTAGTCCCGGTTTGCAAAGCTTCATATGGCGTGAGGCCGACATCGACCAGGTACTCGAGTTCACGATGTATGGCAAAGCCGGGGACGTTAAATATCTGCGGTGAGTCCGAGCCCAGCAACAATCCTGCCCCGCTGCGATGCAATGCCAGTATCAGTTGCTGCCGTAACGCGACGGCGCGGGCTGCCGTATCCGGCCTGTAATTTACATCGTCAAGGATGTCGCGTTTGGCGCGGTGCCACCGCGCTACAGTATTTGCCGGCATATATTTCATCTCCGGCCAGTCCACCATGTCGTCAGGATCTGATTCGGACGAGGTTGCGTGCCTGAAAAGGGACTCCGTGGGGACATTCCAGACACCGGCTTCGGCAGTTGCCGCAGCAATTTCGGCGATCTTGGTCTCGTCCGCCTGATCGGCAATAAAGACACCGAAAAACCCACTGAGACCGCCTGAAGGATCATCATTCGGCCTGAGTAATGCCTCCATATAACCGTCGAGGTGGTCAACCGTCGCAATACCCGCTGCCAGCGCCCGCCTGATCCCAACATCCTCCGGCACATGACCGGCAAATCTAATGCCCACGCGATTGGCCGCCGCCGCCATCGCGTCGAATTCCTCTCGCGTGAGACCGGGGTGAATCTTCAGAAAATCATAACCGGCTGCATGTTGCTCCTCGACCATGCTAATCGCCCTTTCAGGGCTGCTAACACTGCGGCCATTCAGGGATGGTCCGGAAGTGTACAATTGCGGACCCAACCTTTCCCCTTTTTGTAATGCACTTCTCAATTCAAGGTGAGACTGTTGTCCGAGCATGCCGCGCACTGTGGTAATTCCGTTCGCGACGAACAACTGCAAAACCCGATCGAGATCGCGCGAATTGAGGCCCGGCACATGTCCGTGCATTTCGAATAATCCCGGCATCAGGAAGCGGTCCGTACCATCGACGACAAATGCATCCTCTGGCACCGGCGTATCGTCAACATTGCCGACTGCTACGATTTCACCATCGGTAACGATGACAGTGCGGGCACTCAGCACCGTTTCCGACATCATCGGAATCACGTTAACGTTGATAATGACGATCGACTCGGCGACTGTCGGTGACGCGGCAAGCAGCAAGGCCGGCATTAGGTTTGTGAGAGCTTTCATTGAATCAGTTCTGCGCCTGGGTTTGGCCTAGATGACTTGCTTCAGGGTTGCCCGGCTGATATTGGCACCACAAACGACGACAACAACGTTCTTGCCCTTGTATTTATGGCCGCTGGCCAGCAGGCCGGCAATCGCGACTCCCGCGGCGCCCTCGATCAGCATGTGGTGGGAATCGATGAACCCTCGCATAGCGTCCGCTATCTGCTCCTCGGAAACGACCACGAATTCGTCCGTAACTTCACGGCAGATATCAAAGGTGATCGCGTCGGCCTCGATACCGCCCGCGGTGCCGTCAGATAATGTGGGACCACTTGGCAGGTCGAGAATCTTTCCTGCCCTGACCGATTCGGTCATTACCGCCGATGCGGCAGGCTGACAGGCTACGACCGTTAGCGAGGGATTCACTGACTTTAAGAACGCGCCGACACCGCTGATCAGACCTCCGCCACCAACCGCGATAAATATCGCGTCCACATTTGATAACTGTTTCGCAATCTCAACCCCGCAAGTCCCCTGTCCTGCTATGACATCCAGATCATTGTATGGGGACAGATAAACCATCCCGTTCTGACTGGCATACTCGCGAGCGTGCGTTTCCGTATCGAGACCATCAGAGCCAAAGAATCGGACATCGCCACCCGCTCGTTTGATTGCGTCCACTTTCGTTGGTGACGTTTGCTCGGGCACGAATATCGTGCCCGAGATACCGAGCTCATTCATCGCATAGGCAATCGCTGCACCGTGGTTGCCACTGGATGCCGCGACCCCACCCGCTTCCCGATCTTCTTTGGACAGAGACAGCAATTTGTTGAATGCACCACGAAGTTTGAAAGAGCCAGTATGCTGCAGATTCTCGAGTTTGAGGTAGACGTTTGCGCCGGTCAGCTCGCTGAAGTATGGCGAATAATCGAGCGGCGTCTCGCGAATATACGAAGCGATCCGATTGGCGGCGAGGACAGCCTGCGCAGGCAGTAATTCCTTGTTCATTTCTTAACTGTACCGCAGAGAGCTGCCGTCAGATATGAACAATTCGCGGGAATTTCCTAGTTCATGCCCTGCGGCAACTCCTGCAACTTGTAGCCCTCCGGTGGCTCGAAAAAACCGGGGCTCACGTCTTCTTGCCGGGCCGAAGTCAGTATTACCTGGCGTTCGAGCGCGCCGCTGGCAGAAAAATCGCGATAGAGAATGGGATATCCATCCAGTTCATTCATGTGCCCGAATAACTCCTGCTGCCGATCGAACGCTTCCATCGCGCCCGCGCCCGGGAATGCCTGTCTCATACTCTCAAAAAAACCGGCAACATCTTTAAGAGCCTGAGCAGTCTCCTGCCCGCCCGCAATATCATCCCAGTCGCTCATACAAAGCTCACGGACCTTCCGGCCGTCACGCATTACTTCATAGTTCCGGCACTTGATGCCTGCTACCTCGCCGTGACTGCCGAGGTCATTGATGATATCTGGTGATTGTTTTGACGTTTGTTTTGGCGCCGCGGTAGGAAACTGCCGTTGCATCATCTGCTCCGCCAGAGCCCGTTGTTCCGGTGGCATCGCCGCCAACGCTTCCTGCATTTGCGTCATGGCCTGGCTTAGCTGTGAGGCCATCGCGTTCATGCGAGCCTGATCAATGATCATGTAGCTTCCCTGCGCATGATCCAGGATGATCATTTCGCCGCGTTCACCATGAAAGATCATGCCACCGGCCTCAGCGCTGCTGACGGAATTAATCTCGAGCCTGGTGTTGGCGCCTGAAGTCGAGATCTGGACGGTGCCGACGATCGGCTGTCCCTGGCCGAATTCTGTCGACTGAAATTCGAGAATCGAGTCGGCAAAAGATGGGGCGCCTGCCACGAAGCCGAGCAGGCAGACTGCAACACATCGATAGAACATCACGGCAATTCCTCAAGGTCGGTTGGTCGGATACCAGTCAACATAATTGTACGCAATGATGGCAGGAGAACACCATACAGCGCCAATTTAACATTATCTGTGATTTACCTGGGCGGGAAAATTGACAACCCGATTGCCCATATGCCACGATTCTCACTCGTTTGACAAAGGCACACCTTTCGAAAGGAAAGGGTCGCAAAACCACCGGTCTAAGGGGAAACCTATGACAGCGGGGTTGCCAAACCGACCTGGTCGCCGGAAGTCCTCGCGGGCGGCCCGCTTCTGGTGGCATTCGCCCGGCAATCTCAGCATATGTGTACCGGTGGTCCGGCGGTTTTTGAAGCCTTAATTCAAACATCGAATTTCGTCCCTTTCGATTTTGGAGCCACAAATGTCAGCAAACCCGATTCACCTTCGGCGCTCAAGCCGTTTTCGCCTGCACAGATTGTCCGGTCCCGCCATCATAAAACCTGTTAGCAGCAGAGTAATTCGCGATGCGCTGAATCCGGATTCCAGATTTTTGCCACCATTTCGCCCAATGGGCGCTAACAGTTCCGCGACGGATTGCACGTCCTCCAGCGCCGGCACCGTCATCGATCTGACTGGCCTGGATCAGATTAAAAACATAGATGCGTACGGTGACACTGTTACTGTGCAACCCGGTGTACGCATCGGTGACCTGGCCCGCGAACTCGCGGCACAAGGCCTCGAACTCGGCGGCAGCCACGACCTTATGAGTCGCACCGTCGGCGGCGCAGTAGCAGGAGCCTGCATCGGTCCGGCTTTCGGCGACGATGGCGCCTTTTTTGCATCGCAAGTCAAAAGCATCCGAGTCATAACACCTAACGGCAAGCCTATCGAAATACGGCAGAGCCAGCACAATCTCCTGAATGCATATCGTATGAGTTTCGGCATGCTCGGCGTCATTGATGAGATCACGCTCAAAGTCCGGCCGATCAAACCATTTACCGTCACACACCGGCGCTGTAGTTTCGATCAGTTTGCCGGCGTTGCGGAAAAACTTAGAAACGTAGACGTTGGACTGAAGTTTTACCTGTTGCCGTTTCGCGATCGCGTATACCTTGACCTGAGACGATACAGTCGGGCCGCTCGTTCAACTCACCGCATCCCCTGGAAGATCAAGGACTGGGGTGAGAGCACCGTATTGCCAAAGGTGTTCAAGTCGATAAACCGGATTGTTCCGGTTGCAGCACTACGGTATCGCCTGATTGACGATATCAGCCAGGTAACACAGGGACTGGTCAACAACCGCCTGGTCTCATCGGGCAGTAACTCGACAGCACAACTGAGCAGCACCAGGAAGCATGACGCCTCGAACAGCTTGTATTACTCGACCTGGTTCTTTCCTGCCGCGGATTTCGCAATTGTCGTACAGGCGTATCGCGACTTCTGTTTGAGAATTCACGAGAACAGTCATTACCGCTGCGACATGCCAACGGTGGGGTTTCGCGTCGGCAGAGACACCTCTGCAATGCTGTCACCCAGTTTTGACGAACCGATGGTGGCGCTGCGCGCGATTTCTACCCAGGCGCAGGGCTGGGAAAACTTTGCCATTGACTTTGGTGACTTCGCCCGTCACTGGGGCGGAGTACCGATATTCAATCAGACACGTGATATTCCCGCAGACTACCCGCAACAAGTGTTCGGCAGCCGGCTTACATTCTTCCGTAAAATCCGTCGGCAATTCGATCCTGAAAACCGTATGATGAATCCGTTTTTGTCACAGTACTTTCTGTAAATAAATACGCTGGCATTGGCATGCGTTCGCGAAAGGTGAAAGGGGAACGGCTTGAAATCCGTCAGGAATCATTACGACGAATTCTTGGCTCCGGTCTATTCATGGATCCTCGGTGACTTCGAGAACGCGTATCAGGCCAACGTGGAATTGTTCGCCAGCCTGGAACTTTCTCCCGAACACGGTGATCTTGCGCTCGACCTTGGCTGCGGGCCGGGTTGTCAGTCGTTGCCGCTTGCCGAACGCGGATTCAGCGTTATCGCAATTGATTTCTGTCAGGAATTGCTTGACGAATTAAAGGAGCGCGCAGGCGATTTGCAGATCACGGCGGTTTGCGCTGATCTGAGGGAATTCGACCAGCACATCGACGGGCCGCCCGGCCTGATTGTTTGCATGGGCGATACGCTGGTACATCTTCCGGATACGGCTACGGTCGAGAAATTTATCGACCGGGTATCTTCCGCAATAAAGCCCGGTGGCACGTTTGTCTATTCAATTCGCGACTATGTATCGAGCGAGCCAGCCGGCGCTGATCGCTTTGTACTGATCAGGGCCGACGATCAGCAGATTTTCACCTGCTTTCTGGATTACAAGGAAAACGTCGTGCACGTACATGATGTGCTGTACCGGAAAGAGGACGGTGCCTGGAAAATGCACATCAGCGATTACCTGAAACTCAGGCTCGACACAGCAGAGATCAATAAGCGTTTGCAGGCCAACGGCCTCGATATCAGTCAGCAAATGACCGAGAAGGGCATGATTGTCGTCGTCGCCACCAAGTTCGGCAGCACCTGAATCGACCGCCAATTCACCATTTTTGGCGCACCCTGAGGTGCGCCGAGCGCATTCCCGCGCGCCGGTGTATCCGGGCAGGATGCTTAATACATTGATTCATAGTTGATTTTCTCTATATAAAAAATACTTCTACCCTATAGCTGGACAACATATATCGAATTGATAGTATGCATCACCCCGATATATGCCGGGCAACAACTGGCGGGAATAAATCTGATGGATGTCAAAACAGTTTGTCTTGGGATGCTTACCGACGGAGAAGCCTCCGGTTACGATATGAAAAAGTGCTTCGAATCGTCGTTCGGACATTTTTTCCCCGCAGGGTACGGCTCAATCTACCCGGCTCTTGCCACGCTTGCGCGAAACGGTCTGGTTGAATTCGAGCAGGTCCTGCAGGACGGGAAACCGGACCGCAAGGTATACAACATCACCGAAAAGGGACGCGAGGCGCTGATGGAAGGCCTTGCAAATCCAAACCCATCTCACAAGGTTCGGTCGGAATTTCTTGCAACTTTATGGTTTGCGCATTTGATGACGAATGAGCAAATCGACACGGTGGTCGACAATAAGCTCAAGGAGCTCGACGAAATCGTAAAAATTATTGAAGAATTTGCGGCCAGTGATTGCCACCGCATGGGACCTGGCGCTCAATTTGTTGCTGGCTTTGGCATACATATGATGTCTTCATTTAAACAATACATTGAAGACAATAAAGAACTTTTGGCTGAACCGGCACCGGCGAGTGCTAAATCTGCCGCAGGCTGATCTGCACCATGCAGAGTTTTGAGACAGAGTAATGTTGAAATTAGAATTAAATAAATTGCGTCCTTACAAATCCTGGCTCACGTCCGGCGGGATAACCATTGCAATCGCACTGTGGCTCGCCAGCGGCTACATCGGCGACGGCAACAAATCCCATGACACCGGGCAAGATCCGGATGTCGCCTCGGCGCCACGCACAAGTGTCAGGGTACGGCATCAAACTGCCGTGGAAGTCACCCGGAACATCATTGTCAATGGCCGTACGGCACCGGCGAGAATTGTAGAACTTAATGCAGAAACGGACGGACGCGTGGTCAGTGTTGGTGTGGAACGCGGTGATCGCTTCGATGCCGGCGATGTCATTGTGGAACTTGACGAAAGAGACCGCCGCGCCCGCCTCGCACAGGCCGAAGCCACGGTCAAACAACGTGAGCTCGAATTCGAGGCGCGGGCCAAACTCCAGGGCAATAGCTACGTTTCCGAAGCACAGTTGCAGGAAGCCAAAGCGTTGTTGGAAGCCGCAAAGACAGAACTCACGCGGGCACGACTGGATATCGATTACATGGTCATTCGTGCCCCGTTCGACGGCGCGCTACAGGACCGGCAGGTCGAAGTCGGTGACTTCGTCAAGCTCGGTGACCCGATTGCAGCGATTGTTGATGACCGTACACTGATTGTCAGAGCGAGCATTGCAGAATACGAAGCGCATTTCGTCAGCAAGGGCAACCCGGGCACTGCGAAACTGGCCACCGGCCAAATCGTCAATGGCACCATCCGCTACATTGCACCGGTCGCCAACGAGGCGACGCGCACTTTCGATGTCGAGCTTGAGATCGACAACGCGGAGGGCTTACTGCGGGCAGGAATTACCGCCAAGTTAATAATCCCTGCAGAAACAATTTACGCGCAAAAAGTCTCTCCGTCTTTGCTGACGCTCGACGACGAAGGCAACCTGGGCATCAAGATTGTCAATGAATCCGGTATTGTCGAATTTCATTCTGCTGACATCGCAATGTCGTCCAGCGATGGAGTGTGGATTGTCGGCCTTCCCTACTCCGCAACGATCATTACGGTCGGCCAGGGATTCGTCAATGAAGGCATCGCCGTAGACGCGGTTCCCGAAGACGAAATCGAAACCGCTGTCGCCATCAAGTCAGGTCAACTGGAACAGTAACCGTGCAGATTATCGAATCTGCAATGCGCCGTTCGCGTACCGTCATCATGTCGCTGGCGGTGATTATCATTGCCGGTGTTGTCACCTACGCGAACGCGCCGAAAGAGGCAGAGCCTGATCTGAATATCCCGATCGTCTACGTCAACATTAAACATGAGGGCATCTCCCCGGAAGACTCGGAGCGCCTGCTCATCAGGCCGATGGAGCAGGAAATCAGGACCATCGAAGGTATCGAAGAATTGATCGGCAACGCCTACGAAGGTGGCGCAAATATTCAGATTGAATTCGATGCCGGCACCGATACCGATGTCGCTTTGCAGGATGTGCGGGCGAAAGTCGATATCGCGAAGGCCAAGCTACCGAATGAAACTGAGGAACCAACCGTAACGGAAGTCAAGTTTTCCCGTTTCGATCCGATGCTGGTTCTGAATCTTGCCGGTGACGTTCCTGAAAGAGCGCTGACCGTGCTCGCACGGGATCTCAAGGAGAAGATCGAAGGTGTCTCCGGCGTTCTTGAAGTCAATCTGGTTGGCGTCCGCGAAGAGTTGCTGGAAGTGGTGGTCGACCCACTGGCGATGGAGAGTTACGGACTTGATCAGGCGCAGATTTTTTCCCTGGTTGACCGCAATAACCGCCTGGTAGCTGCCGGCGCTTTGCACACGGGCGAGGGAAGGTTCCCGATAAAGGTATCGGGCGTATTCGAGTCTGCCGAGGACGTGCTGGAAATGCCAATCAAGGTCGTCGGCGAGCGAGTTGTCCATTTCAAAGACGTCGCTGAAGTGCGGCGCACGTATAAAGACGCCGAAAGTTACGCGCGCCTGAACGGGAAACCGGCGCTGGCAATTGAAGTTGTGCAGCGCAGCGGTGCAAACGTCATCGGCACAGTCGATGAGATCAAGGCGCTAATCGAGGACGATCAACGGTCCTGGCCGGACGGAATCAGTATCGTCGCGTCGCGAGACAAGTCCAAAGATGTCCATCGTATGCTGTCGAACCTGCAGAACAGCGTTATATCCGCGGTTCTGCTGGTGTTCATCGTTATCATTGGTATTCTCGGGTTTCGCGCTGCGACCCTGGTAGGGGTCTCGATTCCAGGCAGCTTCCTGCTTGGGATCCTCGTCATCACCTCATTCGGTGTCACGATCAACATGATGGTGTTGTTCGCACTGATCATGGCGGTCGGCCTCCTGGTTGATGGTGCGATCGTCGTTACGGAACTTGCTGATCGTCGCATGGCCGAAGGCATCGAGCGCCACGATGCGTATTCGAGTGCTGCACGCCGCATGTCGTGGCCAATCATTGCATCCACCTGCACCACGCTCGCGGCTTTTGTGCCGCTCGTATTCTGGCCCGGCATTATGGGCGAGTTTATGAAATTTCTGCCGATCACCCTGGTCGCCGTGCTCAGTGCATCTTTGCTCATGGCATTGTTATTTGTGCCAACGCTGGGTTCGATGTTTGGCCGCACCGGCGCAATCAATGCGGATGCCAGGCGAAATCTAACCGCGGCGGAAACCGGTGATCTCGATACGGTAACCGGCGTTACCGGCAGCTATATTCAGTTCCTCAAGAAATCGCTGCACCATCCCTGGATCAACCTTGGGGCAGTGTCGCTGATCCTGGTCGGCATCTACGTCGCGTTTTTTACTTTTGGTCGCGGCGTCGAGTTGTTTCCAGATATCGAACCTGAATTCGCGAATCTCGACATTCATGCCCGGGGAAACCTTTCGATCGATGAAAAGGACGTGCTCGTGCGCCAGGTTGAAGCCTACGTGCTCGGCCATGATGAAATTGAGAGTGTCTACGCGAAAACAGGTGCAATGGGTCGCGGTGCAGCCGAGGATCTGATTGGTTCATTGACCTTGAATTTCGTCGAGTGGGACGAGCGCCGGAAAGCAGATGTTATATTGCGTGAAATACGCGAAAGCGTATCGGGGCTTGCCGGTATCAGGGTACAGACACGCAAGGCCGAAGATGGCCCGCAGCAGGGTAAACCGATATTGATCGAACTCTCCTCTCGTGTTCCCGACCTGCTCGCGGATGCAACCGGGCGGGTACGCGCGGCACTGGAATCCATAGACGGCGTATTCAATGTCGAAGATACGCGGCCGATGCCGGGTATTGAGTGGCAGATCGAAGTCGACAGGGCGCAGGCCGCGAGATTCGGCGCTGATATCACGCTGGTCGGTAACATGATTCAGCTCGTTACCAACGGCATCAAGATCGGTGAGTACCGTCCGGACGATGCCGAGGACGAAATTGACATCCGCGTCCGCTATCCGTACGACAGCCGCAACCTGGACCAGATCGACACACTGCGGATACCGACCAACGAGGGATTGATACCAATCAGCAATTTCGTCAAGCGAGTTCCGGCCAACAAAGTCAGTTCAATCCAGCGCACCAATTTGCGCCGTACGATGCAAGTTGATGCGGACGTCGAAGAGAACTATCTCGATGCAGACATCGTTGCGGAGATGACCGAGATACTGCCGTTTCTCGATATCGATCCCGCCGTCAGCATCATCTTTCGCGGCGGTAACGAAGATCAACAGGAGGCGACTGCATTTCTCGGCAAAGCCATGATGATCGCTATTGCGGTCATGGCAATTATCCTGGTGACGCAGTTCAACAGTCTGTTCCAGGCACTCCTGATCCTGACGGCGGTCCTGTTTTCTACTGGCGGCGTTCTGCTTGGCCATCTGATCATGGACAAGCCTTTCGGCATCGTCATGAGCGGTGTCGGCGTAATTACACTGGCCGGGATTGTCGTCAATAACAACATTGTGTTTATCGACACCTACAATGTTTTGCGCGGCCGTGGCGCTAGAGCCTTCGAAGCAATACTCAGAACCTGTGCCGTTCGCTTGCGGCCGGTGTTGCTGACGACGGTGACCACGATTCTCGGACTGATGCCGATGGTTTTTGCTCTCAATATTGACCTGATCGCAAGAGAGGTCTCTGTTGGCGCACCGTCGACGCAGTACTGGACGCAGTTGTCATCCGCGGTAGCGGGCGGCCTGGCATTTGCGACTATCCTGACGCTGTTTCTGACGCCCAGCTTGCTGATGATCCAGGCCAACGTGTCGGAGTACCTTCACCAGCGCCGCACTATCGTTACCAACACAACGTCATTGCTAGCGTAGCCATCCTTGCAATGACATTGGTTCTGTTGCCCTTGACGGGGTTCCCCGCATGCAAAATAAACCCCGCATTTTTTCAATCCAATTTCGCGTTTCGGGCATCTAATAAAATAGAAAGCCCCGATCCCGATCGAGGGCCTCCTGTAAGTATTCAAACCTGTTGAAAAATAGAGCTATTCGATGCGTTGCGGAGCACGTGGTTGCGTTATAGTTATCTAGTGTTATACTTCACTATAACACCATAACAATCTTGAACGGTCCTTCGAATTCCGGTGAAACCAATGAGCCTTGAAAAAATTGCCATCGCGGCGCTGGCCGCAACCCTCACTCTGGCCCTGACTGCCTGTGGTGTCGGCGAAGCCAGACTCACGGCAACGGATAACCAGGCGCCTTAACGATTCTGCCCGTCGAAGTCTCGTCACCCACCATAGCTGACATCTTCGCCACCTATCATACGACCACAACCATCACTTCCGATGCGGAGGCACCGGTTCTGGCGCGCGTCGCCGGCGAGGTTGTAGAGATACTCGCCGAAGAAGGCGATCAGGTTTACCGGGGTCAGATCCTTGCGCATCTGGATGGCGATCGCCTGCGTCTGCAGATGCTGCAGGCGCAGGCCCGCCTCAGGAAAGTCAGCAAAGAGTACCAGCGCTTTATCCGGCTGCATGCAAAGGGACTCATTAGCGCAAGTGCATCCGAGGGGCTCAAATTCGACATGGATGCGCTCGCAGCAGCCTACGAATTACGACGTCTCGATTACGAGTACACGAAAATTCGCGCACCGATTTCCGGTGTCGTATCAGCACGTGGTGTAAAGATCGGGCAAAACGTTGGCGTCAGTGACACAACGTTCACGATCACGGATACCAGCCGCCTGGTTGCAAGCTTAAGGATTCCGCAGACAGAGATGGAGAAGTTCTCTGCAGGTCAGCAGGTAAATGTCCGGGTCGATGCTATGCCTGAACTGTCTTTTGATGCGCAGATCGTCCGCATTAGCCCGACAATCGACATTCGCAATGGCACATTTCGGGCGACAGCTTACATCAATAATGAAGATGGACTCCTCGCTCCCGGAATGTTCGGCAGATTCGATATTGCCTACGAACAACATGCCGACGCACTGATTATTCCTGCAACAGCGCTCGTCAAAGAAGACAACCAGACTGTTGTTTATGTTGTTGAAGATGGATCAGCAGTCCGCCGGATCATTCAAACAGGCATTCGGTCAGGCGATAACATCGAAGTGCTGAGTGGGCTCGATGGGCACGAAAAGATTGTGGTGACGGGTCAGGGAGGTTTGCGTGATGGCAGCCGGGTCCTGGCGACTATCGATACTGAAGATCCGGTTACCGGCTAAGCTCAATACACCCAGGGTCCACCTTTCAGGATGGACTGCGGGATACCAGGGAAATCAACATGACGGCAGGAAACTTCTGGCCGGGTCTGGCATTGGCAGCATTTTTCCTGGCTGCGTGTCAGCCGGGGGCCGGAGATTCGGACAGCGACGAGGACCAGGCTCCCGCGATTCCGGTCGAAACGGCCACTCCTACTCGAGCGGACATATTCGCTGTCTACAGAGGGTCAGCGCCAATAGAAGCGTTTGCCGATGCAACAGTCATTGCAAAAGTCGGCGGCGAGGTGCGTGCCATCCTTGTCGAGGAAGGCGATGACGTAACAGTTGGCGAAGTGCTGGCCCGGCTGGATGGGGACCGCCTCAGGTTTGAGATGCAACAGGCCGAGGCCAATCTGCGCAAGTTGCAAAGAGACTATCAGCGCAATGTGGATCTGAGCGAGCGGGGCCTGATCAGTGCAGGAGATTTGGAAAAAATTCAGTACGAGATGGAAGCGCTCCAGGCCGCATTTGACCTGGCGTCGCTGGAACTTGGCTACACTCAAATACGCGCGCCTATCGCCGGCGTAATTTCAGAGAGATTCATCAAGCTCGGCAACACCATTGACGTCAATGCGCCGGTCTTTCAGGTGACCAGCCTCGAGCCGCTAATCTCTTACCTGCATGTACCGGAAAGAGAGTATCGCCGCATCGACGCCGGACAGGATGCGGCAATTCACATTGACGCACTGACCGGCAGCCAGTTTGATGCCAAAGTGTCACGCGTCAGTCCCGTTATCGATCCGGCCACGGGAACTTTCAAGATAACCATCGAGGTTTCCGATCCATCGCGCCGGCTGAAGCCCGGCATGTTCGGCCGCATCAGCATTGTTTATGACAGGCATGCAAACGCGATGCAGATTCCGCGCAGCGCGATCATCGAGGAAGCCGGCCAGTCAGCAGTCTATGTCATCACGAACAACGTCGCCGAGCGCAGAGTAATACGCACAGGATACGCCGAGGGCGGGCAGATAGAGGTGCTGGAGGGTCTCGATGAAACCGAGGCGTTTGTCATTGTCGGGCAGACCAACCTCAAGAACGGCTCGAAGGTGTCAGTCATCAATGCCGTTGAAGTCGATGACACGGCGGTCAGCAACGACACGTCGTCAGGATAATCCGGGCCAGGAAAATACGATGCGCCGCCTGATCGATATTGCAACGGAACGCCGTGTCACGATCGTGATGTTCACTATCGCCATCGTTCTGTTTGGCATGGTTTCCCTATCTCGCCTGAAAGTGAATCTGCTGCCGGATATTTCGTATCCGACGGTGACCATTCGCACGGAACTCACCGGTGCAGCTCCGGTTGAAGTAGAAAACCTTCTCACTAAACCTATCGAGGAGGCAGTCGGCGTCATTCGCAATGTTCGCCTGGTCCGCTCCGTATCGCGATCAGGCCAGTCCGACGTCACGCTGGAGTTCCTGTGGGGTACGGACATGGATATCGCGGGTGTCGACGTGCGCGAAAAAGTGGACATCATCGAACTGCCACTTGAGGCAAGACGGCCGCTGTTGTTGCGATTCGACCCATCGTCTGAGCCGATCATGCGTCTTGGTTTGTTGCGGAAAGATGAAGCCGAATCGCTTGCAGACACCGGATCTGTGGCGGCCAGCCTCAAGGAATTACGCCGCCTTGCCGAAGACCGCATCAAGAACGACCTGGAAGCCGAAGAAGGCACTGCCGCGGTCAAGGTAAGCGGGGG
>Ga0209988_10000429_pt1 | contig 25964 bp, 27 predicted proteins | sample N075metaG_FD_183115 | JGI IMG/M metagenome (GOLD analysis project Ga0209988, IMG submission 183115) | Deep subsurface microbial communities from Kermadec Trench to uncover new lineages of life (NeLLi) - N075 metaG (SPAdes) (version 2) | ecosystem: Environmental > Aquatic > Marine > Ocean trench... | reverse complement strand
CGGTAATAGTCTCGATCCAGTCAAGGTCGAGAAGGCAGTTAACCTGTCGGCGGATAAATACTGCTCGGCATCGAAGATGCTGGGGAAGACCGCGGAGATGACGCATGATTTTGAAATCGTGGAGTTAGGGTAGTTTGCATTTGAATAAAAGTTGGTTCAGCCACAACGATTACTAATATTCAGTTTTTCGCACACGAATACTTTAGATACTTCGTAGTTAATTATGAGTGAGTGCGCGAGTTACTTTTCTTACCGGCGAGAAAAGTAACTAAAAGCGCCTCCCCAGACAAGCCCTTCATCAGAAAAATAATGCCCATATTGCGGTCGGTTTACACGCGCTCCTGGCACGGGTAAACCTGAATTGGCATTCATGCCAATTCACCCCAATCTGAACACCATTTTTCTGCGGGCTTGAAGGGGGGGTTTAATCGCCCTTATCGTGTGCTGGAAACGGACTGATTTCGGTGGGTCTACAGGCATGGATGCCTGTAGAGCAGCCCTGAGCTGGGAGCGAATGGCTGCGTGCCCGCCTAAATCGGTCCGTTTCCAGGTAGCCGGAGGACACACGATGGGGCTGCCATTTTCTTGGTTACTTCTTTTGGGCAAGCAAAAGAAGTGACTCGTGCACTTACTCTATGATTACTACGGAGTGCTAAAATAATTAGTGTGCGAAACCCCAAAAATATAGAAATTTAATACAAAACAAATACAGGAGAGACTAAATCCGGTAAGCAGTGAAGGTCATCACCTTGCTGACCATCGACATTGCACACTTGATGACTTTGGGGAGGTCCGCGGCTCCTGCCTTTTGCGCATTGATCGCGTGTTGCATTTCATCTTTTTTCATCGTTTCCAGTATGATTCGGCTGCGCTGGTCGTCTTCGGGCAATCGGGATAAATGATCCTGCAGATGTCTGTAAACCTGTTGTTCGGTCTCCCTGACAAATCCCAGGCTCCATTTGTCCCCGACCATGCCGGCAATCGCGCCAATTGCGAATGAACCCCAGTACCAAATTCCATCGAGCTTGCTACGTCCCTGCCCGAGTTCAGTCAAACGTTGCTGGCACCAGTTCAGGTGTTCGTTTTCCTCTTCAGCCGCTGCCTGCATCGCAAGGCTAATTTTTGCATCACGTGCTGTCAGCCCCTGACCTCGATACAACCCCTGAGCGGCGACCTCTCCCGCATTATTTACCCGCATGAGTCCCGCCACCAGTTGTTGCTCCGACCCTGATAATGGCTGTTGATCGATATTGCTCGCCGGATAGGGGCGTTTCTGCAGTGGCGGCTGCAGATGACAGGTTTTTATGCCATGTTGCAATTCGTCGATCAGGGTATCGATCAGGGTTAGTTTCTGTAGCATTTGGGATCTTTTTTGAATTATTTGCTTAAATAGTTTGACAGCTATAACAGTATATTAGATAATTCTGAAATGCTGAATCAATGGCATCCTCCGCCTTTCAGCATTACTCCTCCATCGACCTAGATGGTTAGGGCGTGGTTTTATTATACCACGCCCTTTTTTTATTCTGGTATCCCCCTATACCCTGAGCTATCGCACGACATCGATGCAACCCCCGGGTTCATGCCCGCTCTGGGCCACGGGTGCAGGTTGATAGCCCCCTGTTTCGAACGATAAATCCAGGCAACCTGCCGGCTAGCCGGATCGGTAATCAACCCTGTTCCAGGCCATATTAATGACGACCCTCGCGGTGGTAAAATAAAGCCGTATCGCATCCGGTTTACCCCCTGATATGGCTTGTCAAAGTTGGCTTTATCCGTTAGTATTCGCGCCCTTTGTAACATAAGCCAACGCTCATCAGGGGCAGTATTTCAGGAATTTGTATGAAAACCTTTAGCGCCAAAGCCGAAACCGTCAAACGCGAATGGTTTGTAGTCGACGCCACCGATAAAGTACTCGGTCGGTTATCGACCGAAATCGCTCGTCGTCTGCGGGGTAAACACAAGCCAGAATATACTCCCCATGTTGACACTGGCGATTATATTGTAGTGATCAATGCCGAAAAGATTCGTGTCACAGGCAATAAGGAAAGCGATAAAATGTATCACCACCACACCGGATACATCGGTAACCTGAAATCGGTAAATCTGGCAAATTTACGTAAAAATCATCCAGATAGAATTATCAAGCAGTCGGTCAAGGGGATGTTGCCAAAAAATTCGCTGGGTAGAGCCATGTTCAAAAAACTCAAGGTATACGCAGGCAGCACTCACCAACATGCTGCACAGCAGCCGCAACCCCTCGACATATAAGAGATCGAATCATGCCAGTCGAACAGTATTACGGAACCGGTCGTCGCAAGAGTTCATCAGCCCGGGTTTATTTAAAGGCAGGTGGTGGCGCAATCACTATTAATAATAGAAGTATTGACGACTACTTTGGTCGCGAGACCTCAAGAATGGTAGTTCGCCAACCATTACAGACAGTCGAGTTGCTGGAAAAGTTCGATATTAATGTCAAAGTTAAAGGCGGTGGTCCCAGCGGACAGGCTGGTGCTATCAGACTGGGAATTACGCGTGCATTATTAAAATACGATGAAACATTTCGTGAATCACTGCGTAAAGAGGGGTTTATTACACGTGATGCGCGTGTCGTTGAACGCAAGAAAGTGGGTCTGCGCAAGGCTCGACGCGGGGTTCAGTTCTCAAAGCGTTAAGATGTTATCCATCGATGGCTCTAAAAAGGCCCGCTTTCAGCGGGCTTTTTTGATTCAGGCCTTTGCCCGGTTAAACCTCTATTTTTTGTACTCCGCTGTCACCACCGAGAATTAGCACGTTGGCCGGCCGACGGGCAAATAACCCCACACTGACAACGCCGGTGATCTGGTTGATCTGATCTTCCAGCTCGAGCGGGTTATCTATGCGCAATCCGTGAATATCCAGGATTATATTGCCATTGTCGGTGACAAATTCCTCACGCCATGCCGGATTGCCACCAAGCCCCTTCAGTGCCTGCCAGACCAGGTTTCGTGCCATCGGAATTACCTCGACCGGTAATGGAAAATTACCGAGTGTATCGACAAGCTTGGATTCGTCGGCGATACATATAAATTGATCACTGGCAGCGGCGATTATTTTTTCCCGGGTCAAAGCACCCCCACCGCCCTTGATTAAATGCAGCTGATGGCTAGACTCATCCGCACCGTCGACATAGATTGACAAGCGCCCGGCATCGTTCAATTCGATTACCCGAATACCTTGTTGCTGCATGCGTTCGGTCGATGCCTCTGAGCTGGAAACGGCTGCTTCGATCTCTCCCGGCATTTTTTCCGCCAATAAATCGATAAAATGGTTTACCGTAGATCCGGTACCGATGCCTATGATCGAGCCTGGTTTGACGTATTCCAGGGCCGCCAGCGCTGCTATTTTCTTCTTCTCTTCGGGGTGCATGAGTTGATACCAGTCAGCAAATCGGCGCATCTTAACCAGTGAACTGGCAAATGTCATTGCAATACTGTCAATAAGCCCTGCAGGCATGACATAGCTGTTGCCTAGAGCACCGGCAGTATTCATAATCCCTGATTCGAATTATACAAAAAACTATCCGGGTTATGAGGCAGCAAAAATTCTTAGAGAAGATACTAACCGCCAGGGTTTACGATGTCGCCCGCGAGACGCCACTCGATTACCTGAAGGGCATTTCGAAGCGATTTGATAACAAGGTCTGGCTCAAGCGCGAAGATTTGCAGTCGATCTATTCGTTCAAGCTGAGGGGCGCTTTCAATAAAATTTATCAAATGTATCGAGTACATCCAGGGCTCAAGGGCGTGATCACAGCCTCGGCCGGTAATCATGCGCAAGGGGTTGCACTGTCGGCGAAAAAACTGAAACTCAGGGCAATCATTGTGATGCCGACTACCACGCCGGATATCAAACTGGCGGCGGTCAAATCCTTCGGTGCAAAGGTAATATTACAGGGGGACAACTTCGATGCTGCCAAAGCTTATGCACTGGATCTGGCCAAAAAAGAAGGCCTGGCCTTTATCCATCCATTCGACGACTTCGATGTGATGGCCGGACAGGGGACCATCGCCCTCGAAATCATACGCCAGCACCCGGACAATATTGACGCAATATTTGTGCCGGTAGGTGGGGGTGGCCTGGTCGCAGGCATTGCGGGTTTTATCAAGGCGGTAAAACCGGAGGTGAAAATTATCGCTGTCGAGCCGGCTGATGCTGCCTGTTTCTATGAAGCAATGAAAGCCGGGCGTAGAGTCACTCTGAAAGAGGTCGGCATATTCGCCGATGGCGTCGCGGTCAAGCAAATTGGTAAAAAGACTTTTGGCCTGATTCGACACCTGGTCGATGATGTGATAACCGTCACGACGGACCAGATTTGTGCTGCGATCAAGGATACTTATGAAGATACACGGGCGATTTGTGAACCGGCCGGGGCTGTGTCGCTGGCCGGATTAAAAAAATATGTAGAAAGCAAAGGTCTCAAGCAACGAACCCTGGTGGCGATTAATAGTGGCGCGAATATGAATTTTGACCGTTTGCGCCATGTTTCAGAGCGATCGGAACTCGGCGAGGAGCGCGAAGCCCTGCTGGCAGTGCAAATTCCGGAACGGCCCGGCAGTTTCAGACAGTTTTGTAAAATTATCGGCAAACGACAGATTACCGAATTTAACTACCGCTATGCGGACGAAAAGATTGCCCGGGTATTTGCCGGAATCCAGCTCAAGCATGGTATCGCCGAGAAAAATGAATTTATCAAATTACTGAAATCGAAAAACTATCCGGTAGTCGATATGACTGACAATGAAGTTGCCAAACTACATGTCCGGTACATGGTTGGCGGCCACCCGGGGGGAAGTGTTGATAATGAAATTTTATTTCGCTTCCAGTTTCCGGAAAAACCCGGTGCCTTATTAAATTTTTTGATGATGGTGGGTGAGCGCTGGAACATCAGCCTGTTCCACTATCGTAATCATGGCTCCAATTTCGGGCGTATATTGATGGGGTTCCAGGTTGACAAGAGCGACCATAAAACCTTTCATAATTTTCTTAACAGTCTCGATATACCCCATTGGGATGAGACTGAAAACTCGGCATACCAGTTATTCTTAAAATAATATCCAGGTCTAAAGTAGTCTCTGAGATAAGGCGTTTAAGTGCAGGAAAACTGGGGTATTAGGAATCTAAGATACCAACCACGGTGCCGTCGCAATTCTATCAACCTTGAACCGAAGGTTCAGGTGGGGTTATTGGTAACCCTTCAGGCTTCCCGACTAATCAGGCGTGCGCACCAGCGTTACACGAAAGTCCCCGAGATTGATAAATAGGCTCAAGGATTATGACGGTTGCTAACGAACACCGTAGTTAGTATGTAATAACTATACGTGCAAATAGCAAAAAGTAAAATTCAAATTTCTAATTGGCGCGCGCGTTCAAGCGCCTGGGTGATTTTTTCTTCGAGGTTCTTCAATCGGGGCGGTAATTCCTTGCCAAGTTCTTGTTGAACCTGGTTGGAGCTGAGAAAATCGTTGGTGATATTGAGAGCAGCAATGACGGCTACTCTTTCGGTCCCCATCATATTCCCATTGTCACGCACTTCACGCATTTTACCGTCGAGGTATTTCGCCGAAGCGAGCAATGCGGGCTGTTCGCCGGTTGGGCAGGAAATTTTGTAGTCCTTGTCCAGGATTGAAACACTAATAGGTAAAGCGTCGCTCATGAGCCTAGTTCGAGAGATCTTAATCGTGAAATCATTGCTTCTACGCGGCTTCTGGCCAGTTCCGTTTTTTCAATGAGCTGAGAACGTTCAGCATTCAGCGTATCCTTTTGCTGGCGCAAGGCAGTGTTTTCATTTTTTAACGACCCAACGGTATCGATTAATTCATCGATACGCTGCTCCAGGTGACTGAGATCGGTTTCGGTATAAACGGTTTTATTAGAATTCATAGTGTAATCTTCGGGCTTCAAACGGTCCCAGTCAAGTATCTCTAGCCTCGATGGCTATTTTTACCGGCTGTCTGGGTGATAGAATATAAAAATTATACAAGTCTCTGGCAATTCTACAATAATGGATTTCGGTTCTATACAGAGTGCCCTGCAAAATCTCGGTGCATCCACCGACGCCGCTGAGTCGCATGGCACGCTTTGCGGACTGTTGCTGGATCAAATCGGTATTGACGTGTGGCTGGGGCATACACTCGATGAAATGCCCGATCAGGGCGATGTGTTGGCTGCCGAGAAATTACTGGTACTGAATCAGTTGTTCGAACTCAGCCGGGAGCAACTCAATGCCGAAGACTTGTCGTTTGAATTGCTTTTACCCGATGAGTCCGATGAATTAAGCGATCGTTTGCTTGGTTTGTCGAGTTGGTGCCAGGGTTTTCTCTACGGTATTGGTGTTAGTGGCGGCAACAAGCTCGAGGCCCTGGATCCACAGTCGCAGGAATGTTTGTCAGACCTACTTGAAATCAGTAAGCTAAACTATCGGCAAGAACCGACCGAGGAGGCCGAAGTGCAGTTCGCAGATGTTGTCGAACATGTCCGCCTGTCAGTTCTGATGCTGAATGAAAGCATGAATCCGCTAGTACCTGCCCCATCAATACAGTAAGAGATACCAATGAAACAAACAGAATTCAAGCGACGTCGCCACGAATTAATGAAAATGATGGGTAAAAATGCGATTGCTATATTACCCTCGGCATCACTAGTCACGCGTAATCGCGATGCTGATTATCCGTTCCGCCAGGATAGCGATTTCCTCTATCTTACCGGTTTCAACGAACCCGATGCGGTGATGGTGTTAGTCCCGGGCCGAAAATTTGGCGAGTATATTTTATTTTGCCGCGAGAAAGACCCCGAACAGGAGACCTGGAATGGTCGGCGTGCAGGACAGGAAGGTGCGATCGAAGATTACGCTGCGGATGATTCGTTTCCTATCGACGACCTCGATGACATATTACCGGGATTGATCGAGGGAAACGATAGTATTTTCAATATCATGGGTGTTTATCCCGAATTTGATCAGCGGCTGATCGGTTGGGTAAATCATATCAAGGCACAATCGAGGGCGGGTGTTCATGTACCCTCCGGGTTTGTTTCGCTTGATTACGTTTTACACGATATGCGGCTGTTCAAAAGTCGCGCAGAGCTTAAATTGATGCGCAAAGCGGCTTCGATTAGTGCCAATGCTCACCAGAAGGCGATGAAATCCTGTGCTCCAGGGCGATATGAATATCAAATTGCGGCAGAGTTTGATTATGAATTTCGTACCAACAATGCGCAACACGCTTACTCCGCAATCGTCGGTGGCGGTGCCAATGGGTGTATATTGCATTACACCGAGAACAGCGACGAACTGAATGACGGGGACCTGGTACTGGTAGATGCCGGATGCGAAGTCGAGGGTTATGCTTCGGATATTACCCGTACCTTCCCGGTGAATGGTAAATACAGTAAGGCGCAACGTGAAATCTATGAAATCGTGCTGGCCGCACAGAAGGCTGCGATAAAAAAGGTGCGGCCTGGCAATCACTGGAATGATCCGCACAATGCCGCGGTGAGAGTGGTCACCAGGGGCCTGATCGAAATTAAACTGCTAAAAGGCAGTTTGGCGAAACTAATCAAGGAAAAGGCTTACCAAAAATTCTATATGCACCGTACCGGTCACTGGCTGGGTCTGGACGTTCACGATGTCGGGGACTACAAGGTTGGTGACCAATGGCGACTGCTCGAAGCTGGCATGGTGTTGACGATCGAACCCGGAATCTATATTCCGGCGCATAGCAAAGCTGTGCATCGCAAGTGGTGGGATATCGGTATACGTATTGAAGACGATGTGCTGGTAACACGAACGGGTTGTGAAGTGCTAACCGAGGCTGTGCCGAAAAAACCGGATGAAATTGAAGCCTTGATGGGCGCGCAACAAGCATGAACGCCAGTTGATGCACAAGAACCCGGATATAGCCATCGTCGGAGGTGGCCTGGTAGGTCTGAGTAGCGCACTGGCGCTACAACACCCCGACCGGCATATCTGTGTTATCGAATCGACTGCGCTGCAGCAGCAGAAATCAAACGGTCTTGACGCACGATCGATCGCTCTCTCCTATGCCAGTGTTCAGATATTCAAGGCGCTTGGATTATGGCAGGAGCTTAAGAAACAGGCGTCAGCGATAAAGACTATCCATATATCCAGCCAGGGCCAGTGGGGCGTTACCCGCCTACGGGCATCGGATTATGATCTAGAGGCGATGGGTTATGTGATCGAAAGCAGCAAGCTGAGTGCCATCCTGCTCGATCACATTCAGCAGTCTCAATTGATCAGTCTCGAAACCGGCGCTGAATTCGAATCGGTTGATTTTGCCGATCGCGTTCTGCTGCGATACCGCAGGGATAAAAAACGCCAGAAAATTAGCGCGGGGCTGGTATTAATTGCCGATGGCGCGCAGTCGAAAGCACGATCCAGCCTCGGCATCGAACACCGCAAGATCGATTACCGGCAAGCCGCCATCATCACCAATGTCGAGGTATCGCAACCTGTCCCCGGGGCCGCTTATGAACGTTTTACCGATCATGGACCACTCGCAATGTTGCCACTGGGTCGCACAGCTTATGCCTGCGTCTGGACCCATGCACCGCAATCTAGCGAACGACTGATGCAGCTTGATGATCGGCAATTTATTCAATCACTGCAACAGTGTTTTGGTTTTCGCCTGGGATTTATCGAGCGCATTGGTCCAAGGTATGCCTTCCCATTGTATAGAACTGAAGCGCTCACCCTGATCAAAAACAGGTGCTTGCTGATAGGTAATGCCGCGAATACCCTGCACCCGGTCGCTGGGCAGGGGCTCAATCTGGCCCTGCGTGACGTCGCCTGCTTAAATCATTTGCTGGCAGGTCGCTCAATACCGGGATTAGACGAAAATTCGATAATACGGCTACTCGATGAATACGAAACCCTGAGAACTGCCGAGCAACGCAGTGTGGCAAGTTTGGGCGATGGACTGGTCAGCCTTTTTTCGAACGACCTGCCGCTGCTGAAGCAATTTCGTGCCGGTGCGCTGGCCTTGCTCGATATTATTCCGCCGCTGAAGGCCGAAGTAGCAATGTCGGGCATGGGATTTTCCTTTGCAGGGAACCCGATGTTGCGGGGACAGATGCGGTGAGCGAACGATTCGATATAGTCGTCGCCGGGGCAGGTATGGTCGGTGCCTGTGCCGCGCTTTCCCTCGTGCGTAGCGGTTTTCGAATAGCAGTCGTGGAACCCGTGCCGATTGGTATTGAACCCCTGGAAAACGGGTCAGTTTATGCGGAGCGGGTCTCCGCAATCAGTCCGGTCTCGGAGCAGATATTAACCCGACTTGGCGTCTGGTCCAGACTGGACCAAAGCAGGTTGTGCCGATACGATCAGATGTTCATCTGGCATGAAAACGGCGATGCGATCATTCGCTTCGACAGTTTCGAGATTGCCCGGGAAAATCTTGGCACGATCATCGAAAACCAGCAAATATTGCGGGCTTTACGTATGGCCTGTGAATCGCAATCCGAAATAGAGTGGTTTGAGCCTGATGCGATCGTATCGATAGCTGAAAACTCTCATTCTGTGGTTTCACTCGAACTTAAATCGGGTGTCACGCTGGATGCCGAATTGCTGCTCGTCGCCGATGGGCGTAATTCGAGTACACGCGACCTGGCTGGTCTTAAAGCGGTACACCAAAACTATGATCAAATCGCGATCATCGCCAATGTGGCGACCGAAACCACGCACCAATATACGGCCTGGCAGAGGTTTCTTGGCAGCGGACCGCTTGCCATGCTGCCGCTGGCTAATGGTGAGAGCTCTATCGTCTGGTCCTGCGACACGGCGCTGGGCCATGAATTGCTAGATATGGATGATGATTTATTTTGTAGTGCTCTAAGTCGAGCGTTCGAATACAGATTGGGTGAGATTAAAAGTATCGGCAGGCGGCTCGGATTTCCACTGGGTTGGCATAGTTGCGATCAATGGCTGCGCGATCGAATCCTGCTGATTGGCGATGCGGCTCATGGTGTACACCCGTTGGCGGGACAGGGGGTGAACCTGGGATTCAGCGACGTTGATTTACTGACGCGACTAATTGGTGGTCTTGACAATCCCTGGCACAGGCGCAGGTTGAGGCAGTTTGAACGCCAACGTAAAAGCGAGACTGCGATTGCGACCCACCTGTTCAGTGGATTGAAATGGTTGTATGGAACTGATAAGTACGGAATAAACCGGGTTCGAAACCTCGGCATGCATGCGGTCCAGGCCAGTCCATGGTGTCGGCGAGTGTTGATAAAACAGGCAATTCGTAATATGGCCTGAACGGGTCTGACCGACGACTCGGGACTGCGCTGGCGATGGAACGGGACGATACCCAGCGGGTTGGTATACAGGGCTTTAATTCAAACTGGACTCATACTATGGTATCGTCCAAAGACAATTGCTGTTGCGACTGTTCTGGTCCGGAGACCGATAACCGCCCGGTTAACCGCCGAAGGTTAAAGCCGATAGCAGTATAATTTTCCGGTCTGGCCTGGTCGACTAGCTAAGCGAGTAGGGGAGTTTTTTCAACTAACGAATTACAGCTGAGTTATGAGTAAAAATACTCCACTCCACCAGGCTCATCTCGATGCATCGGCGAAAATGGTCGATTTCGCCGGTTGGGATATGCCGATTCACTATGGATCACAAATTTCCGAACACCATCTGGTTCGTTCGGACGCCGGTATGTTCGATGTCTCCCACATGACCGTGGTCGATGCCACAGGTGAGGATGCCAGGGCATATTTGCAAAACCTGTTATCAAACGATATTGCCAAGCTTAAAACACAGGGCAAAGCACTCTATAGCTGCATGCTCAACGACAATGGGGGTGTAGTCGATGACCTCATCGTCTATTTTATCCATGACAGTTTTTACCGGGTCATAATTAATTCGGCAACGCGCGACAAGGACATAGCCTGGCTAAACCGGCAGGCGTCGGCTTATCCAAATTTATCACTTCGTGAGCGCGACGATGTGGCGATGATTGCAGTGCAAGGTCCCGCTGCGCGTGAGCGGGCCCTTACTATTTTTGCAGACGGGCAACGTGCCCCAGTTGAATCCCTGGGCCGGTTCATGGCCGCTGAAGTGGGTGAATATTTTGTCGGCAGAACCGGATATACCGGTGAAGATGGTTTTGAAATATTAATGCCTGTGGATGAAGCGGTTAGCTGTTGGCAAGGATTACTTGATGCCGGGGTTAAGCCCTGTGGCCTCGGCGCACGGGATACCTTGCGGCTGGAGGCGGGGATGAACCTCTATGGTACCGACATGGATGAAACCACCAGTCCGCTTATTTCGGGTCTGGGCTGGACTCTGGCGATGTCTGACGAGCGCAATTTTATTGGTAAGCAGGCGCTTCAGGCCGAACTGGACAGGGGTGTACAGCAACAGATGGTGGGACTGGTGTTGCTGGATAAAGGTGTGTTGCGCAATCATCTGAAAGTAGTCACCAACGACGGCGAAGGAAAAATTACCTCCGGTAGTTTTTCACCGACCCTGGGTAAATCGATTGCCCTGGCCAGGATACCTGCAGGTATCACCGGTGGGGTCGAAGTTGAAATTCGCAATAAGCTGCTAAAAGCGGACGTTGTTAAAATCCCGTTCGTAAAACAGGGTAAATCATGCATATAACCTATGGGAGAAAATAAATGAGTAATGTTCCATCCGAATTAAAATTTCTGTCATCACACGAATGGGTTCTGGTTGAAGGTGACGTAGCCACAGTCGGCGTCTCAGATCACGCCCAGGAATTACTCGGTGACCTGGTATTTGTCGAGTTGCCGGAACCTGAAAGTTCGGTTTCCGCCGGTGATTCGGTTGCGGTGATCGAATCGGTAAAGGCCGCCTCAGATACTTATGCACCAGTAACTGGTAAAATTATAGAAGTTAACGTCGAACTGGAAGATTCGCCCGAGCGTATTAATGACGATCCTTATGGTGACGGCTGGATGTACAAGATCAAGATGGAAGATCCCGACGAGGTTAATGATTTGCTGGATGCCGATGCCTATACGGAATCGATAGAGGAAGACGACTAGTACTCCTCTGCGCGCAATGAAGTAACGCTGCTTCCTCATTTTTGAAAAAACCGATGGCGTGTAACCCGTATATTGCACGAAGGCGGTGGGCTCATGAATTTTACCATTATAATAAAATTATTAGGCAGCAAAAAAATGGGTTCTGAAGCTTACAGTTTATACCTGAACGAAGTCAGGAAAAATCTGACTTCCAATCTTGATCGATCCCCCTTGATGCGTAGCTACGGCTATGCATCGGCGGGCGATCAATCAACCTTGTTTGCCAAATTTCCCCTGAGCTTCGTTCCCTTCGTGCAATATGCGGGCTAGTGGCAATAGCGGTTTTACCCGCATCATCAAAGCTTGCCAGTATTCCTGGCAGGGTCTGTCTGCTGCTTATAAGCACGAAGCGGCATTCAGACAGGAAATCTGGGCGAGCCTGGTTTTGATTCCATCCAGTTTCTGGTTGGGAAACGATGGCACGGAAAAAGCGTTACTGGTAGGGACTGTGTTTCTGGTACTTATAGTCGAAATACTTAATTCATCGATTGAAGCGGTAGTCGACCGTATCGGAGAGGAGCAACACGAACTGGCTGGAAGAGCCAAGGACATGGGGTCGGCTGCGGTCGCTATCGCAATCTTGCTATTAACCGTGGTCTGGGTCCTGGTGCTGGTCGGTTGATCAGAACGAGCATTATTTCGAATCAAATCCCGGACAGCAATTCGTCCAAATCGGTAATCGGTGGCTGGCAGGTAAATCCGTGGCATATCCAGGCTGTGGTTTTTTCACCGACCTTTTTCTGGTCGATCGCATCGGGCAGATTTACCGCATCGGCAGGTATGAAAAAAGCTAATTGATCAGGCGTTAGTGTGAGAGCTAACTGATCCCGCCATAATTCTAATTGGGGAGCATCCCCGCGCACAATGATAGTGCAGGGCTGGGTCTTCACTGCTTCCAGCAGGGTGAGAAAACCGGCTGCATAGAGCGGGGTCTGGTTGACATTATTCGCTACCGATTGCAGCGCTTTTTCGGCGGCCTGGATGTACTGGCTATTCCCCAGCAGCATTCCGAGTCGGTATAGAGCCACGGAGGCAACCGCGTTACCGCAAGGCATCGCCTCGTCCTGCCATGATTTGGGTCTTAGGATCAGGTCTTCATGATCGCTGGCAGTAAAATAAAAACCACCCTGTGCGGTATCCTCGAAGAATGCCAACAAATGATCCGCTAGCACAATCGCAAATTCCAGGTCGGCGGAGCGCCATTGGTACTGCAGGCAATCGATCGTCGCTTTTAACAGTTGCGCATAATCATCGAGATATGCCGGCAATTGTTTTCCCGATCGCTGGCTCAATGCTAGCAGCCGGTCATCGTGCCAGCATTCGTCGCGCAAGGTGGCAAGGCAGCGCTGTGCCATTTGATAATAATCCGGTTTAGCCAGGAGTCGCGCACCAGTTGCCAGACCCTGAATCACCAGTGCGTTCCAGGCCGTCAATATTTTATTATCGAGACCGGGTTTAATACGCTGATTTCGCGTTTCCAGTAATATCTTATGGCCATCGATTAGTGATGTGGTAAAACTATCCAGATCGATTTCATACTTATCGGCAACCGCCTGGTTTGAATGATAGGCATGCAGGTGCCATTTCCCCTCAAAATTCGCGGGCTTGTCGAGACCGTATTTATAGGCGACCAGTGGGTACAAATCGGCAGCCAGTAAAGATTTTATCTGCGCAGGAGTCCAGACATAATATTTGCCTTCCACGCCTTCCGAATCAGCGTCGAGGGCAGCGAAAAATGCGCCGGATTCTGACCGCATTTCCTGATCTAACCAGGACACAATACCTTCGACTGCTGCCTGGTAATCTGGATTTCCGGTGAGCCGAAACATGAGTGCAAACACGCAAAGTAATTGGCCGTTGTCGTACAACATTTTTTCGAAATGTGGAATCATCCATTTTTCGTCTACCGAGTAGCGATAAAATCCACCGGCCAGGTGATCCTGAATACCGCCGAGGGCGATCTTATGCAGGCTAAAATCTATCGCCTGGTAAAGCGGGTCGGTTGGTGACGCGGAAAATGCACGGCGGATCGCCTGCATCAACATCGCAGGCTGGGGAAACTTCGGTGCCTGGCCAAAACCGCCGTGTAGATCATCGAAATGTTCGAGCAATTGCTTGTCGAATTTTACTAGAGACTGGATATCGGCAGCGCTCTGATCACCGTCGTCCGGTAGTGCCAGGTTAACCAGCGCCTGCCGCATCGATTCGGTGTGTTGCTGAATTTTATCCGGCTCCTGATGATAGAGATCGGCAATCTGCTGGAGTAGATCGCTGAAGGCGATCATGCCATATCTGGGGGTATGGGGAAAATAAGTACCACCGAAAAACGGTAGATGGTCGTGTGGGGAAAGAAACATGGTCAGCGGCCAGCCGCCGGGTCGCTGCGCGATCAATTGGTGTGCACTCTGATAAATTTTATCGATGTCGGGTCGCTCCTCGCGATCGACCTTGATATTGATAAAATGCAGATTCATTAATTCTGCTGTTTTGACGTTTTCAAATGATTCGTGCGCCATGACATGGCACCAGTGACAGGCCGAGTATCCAATGGATAGCAAGATGGGCTTGTTCTGCTGTTTAGCGAGGTCCAGCGTCGCTTGTGACCATGGCATCCAGTCTACTGGATTATCCGCATGCTGCAGCAGATAAGGACTGGATTCCTGTGCAAGCGCGTTGCTCATCGGTTAATTCTCAATCGAATAGGCGAGATTATATCGCCTCGATCGGGCATAATTTCCATACTATTTGAGAGTTGCCTCTTCTATGATCGCTTACCCTGACATTGACCCGGTAGTTGTCGCTTTAGGACCAGTGAAAATCCACTGGTACGGAATGATGTATCTGGTCGCGTTTGCCAGTGTCTGGTGGCTGGGCAAGCGGCGCGCAAGCCAGCCGCACAGCATTATGCGGCCAGACCAGATAGACGATCTGGTGTTTTATGGGGCGCTGGGTGCCGTGCTTGGGGGGCGAATCGGGTCGGTTTTTTTTTATAACCTTGACAGTTTTATCGATGATCCGCTCTACCTGTTGAAGATTTGGCAGGGCGGTATGTCATTTCATGGCGGGTTCATGGGCGTGCTAGTTGCGATGGAGTGGTATCGGCGAAAAATTGGATGTAGTTTTTTTCAACTCACTGACTTTATTGCACCGCTGATACCCCTGGGACTGGCGGCAGGTCGTTTGGGTAACTTTATCAACGCTGAATTATGGGGAGCCCCGGGGACAGTGCCCTGGGCGATGAAACTATCCTGTGAGCAATTTCCACCGGATCGATATGTCGATTTTGCCGGTCCCCTGTGTTTCAGTCCGCGTCACCCGTCGCAACTGTATGAGATGATCTTTGAGGGTTTGCTGCTGTTTATCCTGCTGTGGCTGATATCGGCGAAACCGAGGCCGGTAATGACCGTTTCAGGGTATTTCCTGATGCTCTATGGAGTGGCCAGAACAGGGGTGGAATTTATCCGCCTGCCCGACGCCCACATTGGTTATTTGTTGAACACTGATTGGCTAACGAAGGGCATTGTATTGTCGGTACCGATGATTATATTTGGAATAGGGTTTATTATTTTTGCCCACAGGAAAAATCGCGATGCAGCAATATCTTGACCTGATGCGCCATGTCATGGAAAACGGTAGCGAAAAGACGGATCGCACCGGAACAGGCACCCTGTCAGTTTTCGGCTACCAGATGCGGTTTGATTTAAGTCAGGGATTCCCGTTGATTACGACGAAGAAACTACACCTGCATTCGATTATCCATGAACTACTCTGGTTTTTGCAGGGTGACACCAATATTGCTTATCTGCGGCAAAACAATGTAGGTATCTGGGACGCCTGGGCCGATGACAAGGGTAACCTGGGACCGGTTTATGGTGCGCAATGGCGGTCGTGGGAAGCGAGCGATGGCCGGCGTATCGATCAGATTCAACAATTGATCGACCAAATTAAATCAAATCCTGATTCGCGGCGAATGATCGTTAATGCCTGGAATGTTGGCGAAATCGAAAAAATGGCCTTGCCCCCCTGTCACGTATTTTTTCAGTTTTATGTCTCCGAAGGCCGGTTGTCCTGTCAGCTGTACCAGCGCAGTGCCGATATTTTCCTCGGCGTACCCTTTAACATTGCCTCTTATGCATTGCTGGTTTTGATGGTGGCGCAGGTAACCGATTTAGTTCCGGGAGATTTTGTCCATACCCTCGGTGATGCGCACCTTTATAATAACCACCTGCCACAGGCTCGATTACAATTATCACGCAATCCGTATCCTCTACCCGTCATGGACCTAAACCCGGAGGTAGACGATCTACTCGCGTTTCGGTTCGAGGATTTCGAGCTTCAGGGCTATCAAAGCCATGAACATATCAAAGCTGCAGTAGCGGTTTGAGTAATGCACTGCATAAATGATTCAATTTCGCGTACACTAGTGATTACATTAATAGCGATTCTTATGTATGGCCGACTCTCTTCAAAATTATATCAAGGTAGACGTTGAAACACGTTATATCGAGGAACAGTCCAATCCCGAGCAGAATTACTATGTATTTGCCTATACCATTACGATACAGAATCAGGGGCAGCAAACCGCCCAGTTGCTAACCCGGCATTGGGTAATCACCGATTCAAATCACAAGGTTCAGGAAGTCAGGGGCGATGGTGTCGTTGGTGAACAGCCCATACTCAAGCCTGGAGAACAGTTTGTCTACACCTCGGGGACCATGCTGGAAACATCGGTTGGCACGATGAAAGGCAGTTATCAAATGGAGTCAGCGGATGGCTCAAAATTTGACGCAACTATCGAAGAATTCGTTTTATCTACACCCCGGATTCTTCACTAGCCCGCATATTGCATGAAGGGACCGAAGATCAGGGAAAATATGGCAAACAAGGTTGATCTATCGCCTGCCGATGCATAGCCGTAGCTATGGATCAAGGGGGATTGATCAAGATCGCCTACAGGGACGTAGGTGGTAGAGCAATGCAGGAGCAACTTGCCGGGAGCAGCCAGATTTTTCCTGAATTTGTTCAGGTACAAACTGTATATTTCGATTCCCATAATTTTCATGCCTAATTATTTGAAATTATGGATAAAAGCCATAAGTTGTCACCGCCTTCATGCAATATCCGGGCTAGGCGGCTAGCCGGATTGACGGGTCCAGTCTGAACGCATGGCTGTTTATGTAATCGGCGATGTTCAGGGCTGCTATTCCAGGCTGATCCAATTACTGGATAAAATCCAGTTTGATCAAACCCGCGATAAACTGTGGTTTTGCGGGGACCTGGTCAATCGCGGACCTGACTCCCTGCAAACTTTACGATTCGTGCGTTCACTGGGTGACTCGGCGGTGACTGTACTGGGTAATCACGATTTACACCTGCTGGAAATTTTCCAATCCCGACAAGTGATCAGCGAATCCAGTGTGCTGTCAGAAATCCTCGTCAGTCCGGATTGTGCAGAACTCATCGAGTGGTTACAGTCGCGGCCATTGATTCACTATGATGATGATTTAAAAATTCTGCTGGTGCATGCTGGTATAGATGCCGACTGGAGCATCTCCCAGGCCATGGAATACGCGGGCGAACTGGAACAGGTTTTACGCGGTGGGACCAGTGACTTATTTTTCAGCCAGATGTACGGCGACCTGCCGGATCAATGGTCGGAGGATTTGACCGGTATAGAGCGACAGCGCTGTATCACTAATATACTGACACGCCTGCGTTTTTATACCGCTGATGGTCGACTCGAGTACCAGGCAAAAGGTAGCCCACGCCAGCATGCGAGCGCGGGGCTGATTCCCTGGTTTGATAAGAACCCGCGGCTAGAATCGCCTGTCCGCATCGTATTTGGACACTGGTCAACTCTCAAAGCTGGCATTTATGGCCGGCATTTTGCTATCGATAGTGGCTGTGTCTGGGGTCATCGGCTGATCGCATTGAGAGTAGATACTGCCGAGCCTAGATGGTTTGATATCAGATGCGGTAAGTCGCAGGCACATAAATAGACTTAATTTGCCATTTAAATGAGAAGTTTTGCCTATAGTTGGCTTTCGTCGCCTAAACAGGACCATTCAGCCCTATTATTAGGCTGCACGGTCGGATTTGTAGTTATAATCTTCAGAGACTATACGGTGAATTAAATGCCTATCGACCGTCGCGGTTTAGCTCAGATGTTGCGAGACGAAAACGAGTCTCTCAAGGCCCGTATTCAACAAATTAGTATTAGATTGACTCGGCACCAGCAGGCATTCCGGGCCTTAAATCAAATGGACGATACGATGAGTGGACTATATGCAAAATTTGATCTGAAGAAGTTGCTCAATAAGCTGTTATCCCTGGCTCTACACGCATGTGACTCAGAGAGTGGTTCATTGATTTTAGTCGACGATGAATCCGGTGAACTGGTATTTGCAGACGTGCTCGGCGAGGCGAGGGAACAATTGAGAAATCACCGTATCAGTTCCGATACTGGGATTGTAGGAAATGTAGTCATGACCAAAATACCGGTGCTGGTACCCGATGTGCAAAAATCTGTGCAGTGGTCGTCGGAAATAGACCAGGTAGTCGGCTTTAAAACCCGTGCACTGATGTGCGCGCCCTTATACAACGATGACAAAACATACGGAGCCATCGAAGTGGTAAACAATAACTCTAACGACCTCTTTGATGAAAACGATCTTGCAATATTGAGGGTAACCGCACGTTATGTCAGTCAGGCTCTTCAAAAAGCAGAAGATATGACCCTGTTGGGAGTTAACCAAACGTGATAAAAATTTTATATCTAGCCTCGGCGCTTATTATTGTCGGCGGTTTATTCAGTCTGTCGGCGAACGCCGCAGAGACTATTGAACTGACCCCCTCTTCCAGGGTCATCTTGCATGTGGATCCGGGTATGTCGATAGACCAGATAGTGCGAAAAATCTATCCAGCCGAAGTCGAACTGTGGCTCGATATCAAAAAGAAATTAATTGAGTTGAATCCCTATTCATTTCATCCTAATTCGAGCCGACTGGTAGCGGGTTCGCGGCTTAAACTGGTCGAAATCAAGCGCATAGCTGCATCGGAGATAACTAAAAAAAGTAAAGTCGGATATGTTGTACGCCAGCATGGCCCCGTCATAGTGCAAGACTTGAATGGCGAAACGCAGCAGCTCGAAATCAATTCTCCGATATACGAAGGTGATCGCATCACTACCGGTATCGATTCTACCGCGTTTATCGCAATGGACGATGGTGCCGAAATTTACCTGAAAGAAGATTCGGTTGTAAAAATTAGTACCTACATTATCACGTCAGGCTTTGATCAGGATAGCAGTAGCATTATCGACCTGATAAAAGGTGGCCTGAGAAAATTAACCGGCTCAATCGGTGCTAATTCGCTGTCCAATTATCAGGTTAAAACAGGCCTGGCAACGATCGGAATTCGCGGAACCGAGTACGTGATCAAGCTTTGTAGACTCGATGACTGCAGTCAAACCGTTGACCGCAACGATCCCGATGCCAAATTACATGCGGTGGTGTTGGATGGAATTATTACCCTGACCAATGAAGAGGATGAGCAAATTCTGATCGCGATCGGTGAATACGGAACAGCGTTTCGCGAGGAACTGGTTATTCTGGATGATGTAACGGTTCCCCCGGGATTGCTCAATTCCGAGGAATCCACCCAGTATAATACGACCCAGCAGCAGATGGTAAAAACCGATGAGCCATCTCCCCCCGGTATCAACGTTTGGGCCTGGATTATTGGTATTATTCTGATCGTGGTCGGACTCTAAACAAGTCCCGATATAATCATTACCGGGTAATCCATCCAGGCAGGAATCCTGGCCTGGCCGTTGCTGCGTGGCTTATGTTTAACAGTATTGAATCGGCGAGAGGAATGAGTGCTGCGGTTAGATCAGTTGCGTTAGTCCTCGGCTGCTCCGGTAGAAAATGCCCCGCCAGTTTCCAGCAGTTCTTTAACACTGTATTTTTGATTCCCCAGTACTAACATCTGGTTAAGCTGTACATAGCCCTCTTTGAAAGGCACCAGTCTTTTATTCTTAATCAGGAAAGTTCCGTTAGTGGAATCCAGATCGCGTAAATATACCTCACCATTGATGATTTCAATCTCGGCATGTTGCTTGCTGACTGTCGGATCATTAATTTTAATATGACCTTCTCGCCCGATAGTATAGATACGATTTTCCAATTATGTAAATCCCTTGCTAGTATTCTCGTCCATTTAAGGGCAACAGTAATTTTATAGAGCAGCTTATTTTAACTTAATATTGGCTACAATACTCGCAGGTATTTTAGAAAAGAATAAGCGAATGGGTTTTTCTCATCGCGTTTAAAATCATCCTGGGAATTAATTTTCCAGTTCAATGGGTTAATTTCCGGAAACCAGGTATCGCCGTTGAACTGATGGTGAATTAAAGTTAAATAAATAATATCGGCGCTATCGATAGTTTGCTCGTATAAACTTGCACCACCGATCAACATGACTTCTTCGCTATCGCCGACCCTGGAAATCGCGTGATCGACACTGCTGGCAACTTCGCAATTGGGAGCTTCAAAACTGGCGTCGCGCGTTAGCACAATGTTTTTCCGTCCCGGGAGTGCTTTTCCTATCGATTCAAAGGTTTTTCTGCCCATGATGACTGGCTTGCCCATCGTGGTCCGTTTGAAAAATGCAAGGTCAGCGGGTAGATGCCAGGGGAGGGTATTGTTCATCCCAATCACCCGGTTACTGTCCATCGCGGTAATCAACGATAGCAGGGGTCTACTCATCAGTTGCCCCTGGTGATAGATGATTGGCCAGGCAGGCAAAGTCATGCAGGGTTAAATTTTCAGCACGTAAGCGCCTGTCAATATTGCAGGCATCGAGGATCTCCGGGGACAGCATCGATTTCAGTGAATTGGAAATGGTTTTTCGACGTTGATTGAACGCAGTCCGCACTATCTCCGAAAATACTGAGAAATCCTTAGCGCTGACAATAGGTGCTTTATGCGGTGTCAACCTGACGACTGCAGAATCAACTTTGGGCGCCGGTGTGAAGCAAGTGGGCGCGACATCGAATAAATACTGGCAGTGGCAGAAATACTGAATCATCACTGACAGGCGACCATAATTTCGCGTACCCACGTTGGCAACAATGCGTCGGGCGACTTCTTTTTGCAGCATAAAATGCATGTCCTGGATTTTTGTAATCGAGTCCATCAGGTGAAACATCAACGGCGTAGAGATATTGTAAGGCAGATTACCGACAACTCTTAAACTCCTGGTGCGCGACAAGCTGTCTAAATCAAACGTCAAAATGTCAGCGTTAATCACTTTCAGTTGGCCGCCCTGAACCGCCTTTCGCTGTAAAACTGGAATCAGGTCCCGATCCAGCTCGACCACGGTTAATTGTTCACAATAATTTAACAATGGCAGGGTTAAGGCTCCCCGTCCGGGGCCGATTTCGAGCAGATTGTCATCCCGTTTTGGGTCGATTGCTCTCAGGATTTTGTCGATAATATTCTTGTCATGCAAAAAATGCTGACCAAAGCGCTTACGAGCTCGGAGCATTTTTCCTCACGCATTCGACCTGGAGTATTGCCGAGCTTATTGCCGACAACAGGCTACCTGCGTCGGCGTTGGAACTACCGGCCAGATCCAGTGCAGTACCGTGATCCACCGAAGTACGGATGATCGGTAGCCCGAGCGTGGTATTGACTGCTCGATGAAATCCGGCATGTTTCAATACTGGTAGTCCCTGGTCATGGTACATTGCCAGGACCACATCGGCATCGATCAAATTCTGTTGGGTGAATACCGTATCGGCCGGATACGGCCCACTGATATTCAGACCCTTATGTTGCATTTTTTCGATAGCGGGAGATATCAACTCTATTTCCTCACGCCCCAGGTACCCGGATTCCCCCGCGTGGGGATTGAGACCGCAAACCTTGATGTGGGGATGACGCAAGCCGAATTTCGATTGTAATTCATTATCGAGAATTTCGAGTATCTGCACGATCAATTCGGTATTGATCGCAGCAGGTACCTGTCGTAAGGGTAAATGGGTGGTTACGAGTGCGACTCTAAGCTGATCGGCAGTCAATAACATGACCGGCTTGGCTTCGCCACACAGATTGGCGAGGAATTCGGTATGGCCGCTGAAGGCAGTACCTGCCTGGTTTATCACGTCCTTTTGCACCGGCGCAGTGACCATCGCATCAAATTCCTGTTTAACACAACCGTCGCATGCGCGCTTCAGCATTTCAAGCACATAGCTGGCATTAGCTGTATTCGGGACCCCGGCTGTACAGGGTTCCGAGAGTGGAATATGTAATATCTCCAGTGCACCCAATTCAGGAGGGTCGCGATCAGACCGGTATTCGACAAACTCGCTACTCGCGTTCTGTGCTCTGCAACGAGACGCTATTAATTCCCGATCTCCGATAATTACCAGCCGTGCGGAAAAGGCATTTGCGTCAATATCGTTGATAATATCAGGCCCAATGCCAGCTGGTTCCCCCGAGGTAATAGCGATAATTAGATTATGTCTGGGCATCGGGAAAAACTACGTAAGCTTCGTCCCTGAGTTGCCGCGTCCATATATCAAAGGCCTCACGTTGTTTTCGCAGCAATAACTGGGATTCGATTTTCCTGCGTTTAGTCTCTTTTGTTTCATCGACAGTCCTGCGACCAGTTACCTCGACTATGTGCCAGCCGAACTGGGAGCGAAATGGTTCGCTAATTTCACCGGGTCGCAATAATTTCGCGACATTTTCGTATTCGATCACGGTGCCACCTGGATCCATCCAGCCGATGTCGCCACCATCAGCGCCGGAGGCGTAATCGACTGAATGAAGTCGCGCCAGCTTGGCAAAATCACCGCCGACCAGGATCTGGTCGCGTAGTTCGTCGAGGCGGCTTTTAGCATCTTCCTCGGATATTAGATCGTTAGAACGTATCAGTATGTGGCGTGTTCTGGTTTGTTCCGTCAGGACTTGCTCGGCATCGCGGCGGTCTGTCAGAGAAACAATGTGAAATCCGCTGGGGCTACGAATCGGCCCGGCATAATCTCCCGGTGTCATATCCTGAACGGCTTTGGAAAACAGGCTTGGTACCTCGGCCTTTTTTCGCCACCCCAGATCGCCTCCTTGCAGCGCGTTAGAGCCCGATGAAAATTCGTTAGCGAGCTGTTCAAACTGTCCTTCCTGGGCAAGACGATCCAAAATTGAATTGGCGGTTTGGAGGGCAGTATTTACCCGTTCCGGTGAAGCCGCGTCAGGCAGGGCAATCAAAATATGTGCCAGCCGATATTCGTATTCGATATTATCGCCACCAGTCCGGTGTATAAATTCATCAACTTCAGCTTTAGTCACCGGGGAGCTTCGTGCAGCATATTGTCGGCGCAGGGTATCAATTGTAACCTCCTTGCGTATGGTTGCGCGATATCCTTCATATTTAAATCCCTTGTTGATCAATGTTTGTCGGAAAGCAGCCAGGCTCATGCTGTTTTCACGGGCGATATTTTGCATTGCCTGGTTTAGCTGGCCATCGGTTATTTTTATACCTCGATTGCCCGCCTCCTGAAGCAGTACCGAGTCGTTAATCATTATTTCCAGCACCTGTCGATATAGGGTTCCTGGATCTGGCAAACTCCGGTTCGACTGTGCCAAATTGGTACTAACAAGTTCGATTCTGGATTCCAGTTCGCGTTTCGATATGACATCTTCATCGACGATTGCAACGATTGCATCGATCAACTTTTGCTCACCCAACGCAACTTGCAGATGGGATGTTAAAATCAAGAAAAATATTATTATACGGATCATGGCTGATGTGCTGTGGACTGTACTGACTAAAACTGGGCCTGGTATCCAGGAATCGAATTCCTTAGCCTGGTATCGATGTTCTGACCAACCTGGCCCAGACCTTTTAATGTCAGTTCGAAATAAATCGTATTATCGATTTCGATAAAATTATCGTCACTGGTTTGGCTGGCGAGTATTTTAAAGCCCCAGCAACAGGATTCATAGCTCAGGCCGAATAAATTTTCGACTGGTTCGTCGAACAGCAGGGATTGATGGTACTTGGCAACTATTGACCATCGGTCATTCAGTGGATAGGCCGCCGAGACCAGGTATTGTTCCAGCTCCTGGTCGGTGAAATAGTATTCGATATTAGCGGCAAAGCCTTGATCCTGGTAATTGATTGACAGGTTCTTTTCTGACAAGGTCTTATCTGGTTGACGCACAAGTTTTGAGCTAACTCTCCAGTTAGGGTTGGGCGTAATCGACAACTGCAAGATCAGGTTTGATTTCGAATCTACTGCAGTCGTGTTATCGAGGCTCACCTGTCGGTCTTGACGATAATATATTTGTCCCAGTGTGAAATTAAAAAGCTCCGTGCCGCTGTCTGTACTAATAATTCGCGAACCGATGGCCAGGGTGAACTGATCTGCATCGCCAATTCGGTCAAATCCACTAAATCGGTTAGTTGCAAATAAATTGTTATAGGATTCTGATAGTTCTGCGGTATCAAAATCAGGAATAATACTTTGATCTTCAAACGGCGTATTCAAGTAAAACAGACGCGGTTCCAGGGTCTGTATCCAGCCGCGCCCGGCACTAAAAACACGCTCAAATACCAGACCGGTATCCAGGCTGAGGGTCGGAATAGAGCGAGAGATGGTATCGTCATTCGGACTGTTATTGTCGAGTCGATATTCGGTCAACGCGTATTGCAGCTCTGGCTTGAAAAAATACCAACTGTCGGATTTAGACCATGCTATGGAAGGCACAATATGCAGCCGGGATCCGGTTACACTGCTGTCGCGATCGAAACTAACCCATTGGTTGCGCAGCCCAAACTTCAGTCCATTATCGAGTGGTTTGAACTGGCTGTTGAGCGTAAATCCTGGCAGGCGCTGATAGGGTTGGTCGGTAATGAGGATGCTCTGATCGATCGTCTGGTAATCTTGCCATCTTAACCTGGTTTCCCACGATTGACTGCTGTGGCTTATGGTTATGTGCCTTTCGAGGTAATCGATGTCGTCTCTTTCCGATGTGAGTGGTTCGAAATCGCTGAAATATGAATCATCGGAAACTTCCTGCAACAAGATATTGGTCTTTATGTTTAGACCCAGATCGGCCCTATGCTGCCATTTTTTGAGCCATCGAGTACTACTCGTCAAGTCGTCGTCCAGGTAAGACAGGTCTAGCTGCCCTTCCTGATTTTGGCTAAGGTAGCGGTTTTCGCTATTCCACTGCAGTCCTCGTTTGCTATACCAGGCAGGCGTAATGGTGGCATCGATGTTTGGCGCAATATTCCAGTAAAGCGGTACCGCGATACTGCCTCCGCGCGTATCAGAATAGCTGATTAATGGGGTGAGCATACCCGACATTCGGCGATCATCGATCGGAAACATGATGTAGGGGAGATAGAAAAATGGAATTTCCTGGAAATAAATGGTGGCGTTTTTTGCCGTGCCGCGGCCGCTGTCCCGGTCGATATTCAGTTCGCTCGCCTTCAAATGCCAGTCCCTGTCGCCCGGATCACAGGAGGTGTATAAAATATTTTGAAACCGACTACGAGACGCATCGATTTTAATAATCTCATCGGCACTACCGCGCGCGTGTTGGCCGGGTAGCTCAAATTCGGTTGATTCGAACCTGGCCGACTGGGCCTCCTGGTTCAGGGTTAAAGCCTCGGCCTGCAGACGGAAACTGGCATCCTCGAAAACTATCTGGCCGCTGGCCTGTAACTGCTCGGTCAGACTGTCAATGATCAGCTCATCGGCCCTGATTCTTTGCCCGGCGCGAACGAGTTCGACCTGGCCATTAAATTTAATTAAATTGCTATTATCCTGGCTCATT
>Ga0209988_10000427_pt1 | contig 26022 bp, 25 predicted proteins | sample N075metaG_FD_183115 | JGI IMG/M metagenome (GOLD analysis project Ga0209988, IMG submission 183115) | Deep subsurface microbial communities from Kermadec Trench to uncover new lineages of life (NeLLi) - N075 metaG (SPAdes) (version 2) | ecosystem: Environmental > Aquatic > Marine > Ocean trench... | reverse complement strand
AATTGCAAAAGCATATGACGCAGCGTGTACACCTGATTTTTATATATTTAATGAAGGTCTTAAACTTATATACCGGGGGCAGATGGACGATTCACGCCCTGGGAATGGCAAGCCGGTTACAGGACTGGATATTAGAAAAGCTCTCGATCAAATATTAGGTGGAACTACAGTATCCGAAGATCAGATACCCAGCATAGGCTGTAATATTAAATGGAAATAGTTTATTATACCTTTTTTGCTGTTAGTAATTTGTTAAATAACCATATAAAAAAACCTTAATATATAATCCTCACCCGCTTATTTACCAATATTCCCAATACGATCTAATTTTTATTGTCTAATAATATATTTAGTGTAGACTAAACTTATTATTAGCACACACTATATATAAAACGAGGGAAATATGAAAACAATATTCAAATTGATGCCACTTATGCTTTTATTCTGTATTCCTGATTTTTCATATGGAGTAGGAGGAATATCTAATTCAAAGGTGATAGTCCCCAGTGCCGATACAGTTCCAAAATACAGGCTTGAAGTAGAGCCGTTTTTTAGCTTCACAAAGATAGATGATGCTATCAACTCTAAAAATTATGGTTTTGGAAGCAGATTTACATATGGGTTTTTAGATAGTCTCGAAGCCGGTTTTAATCTAAATTACCTGCAGATAGAAGATTCGGATATTGAGGATAGTAATGCCGATTTTGGTAATATTGAGGCCGGAGTTAAATATAGATTTATAGATCAAAGCAAAAACTTTCCATTTTCTGTGGCTTACCAGGGAGGAGTAACTTTCCCTACTGCCGGTGGCAATGAACCCTGGGTATTTGAGCCGGCAGGGCTTATTTTGACAAAAAACTACAGCGAAAAGCTATCTTCTGACCTGGATGTGGTCTTTAGCTTTGATGAGCATGATAATATCGGAATAGTTTCAAATCTGGGTATTGGCTATTACATCTCTGATATGCTTCAGCCCGTAGTTGAGTTTTCATATACATATGAGAATCCCGATAAAGGTAAAAGTACAGAAATATTTAATGGTACATTGGGGTTTACATCACCTGTAAATGACATGTTAACTATAATTTTTGGCATAACCTACGATTTATATGCCGATAATACCGATGAGGGTCTTACTGTAACTGCGGCGTTTACATTTCTATTTTGAAAATTCAGTTTGACAATGGTCTAAAAAAGTTTAAATTTAGACTGTACTAAATATTTGTATTTGCCAGTCTAAATAAATTATTATGGAAATAACGCCAACAGTTGAAGATTATTTAAAAACTATTTTTTATCTACAAAAAGATAGAGAAGCCGTTTCGACTTCTTCACTTGCGCAAAACCTGCAGATAAAAGATGCTTCTGTAAGTGCGATGATTAAAAAACTGGCTTCTAATAATTATATAAATTATTGCTCGCATAGAGGGGTTAATTTAACAACCTCTGGAAGAAATATAGCGCTTAACATAACAAGAAAGCACAGGCTGATAGAAATTTATTTAAATGAAAAATTAAATGTTTCATCAGATAAGGTACACACTGAGGCTGAAAAGCTTGAGCATTATGTCTCAGAAGACATTATGAAAAATATAGAGAGAATTCTTGGTGAAAGAGAATTCGGAATACATGGAGAAAAAATCCCTGCATTAAATACTAATTAATGTTAGCTGATAAAAATCAGAAAAATGTTTACAAAAACAACAATTTCAAAATCGATAATAACAGTATTTTTAATTTATGCGGCATTTTGTATAAATTCCTTTGCCCATATAGTAAAAGAACAACCATGGCATCCGCTGCCTGCTTCGTATCTTAAGTCAGTATTTTACTTAAACCTAAAGCCCATAAACTGGGATCTTATCGAAAGGGAATTCAGCTCTCAGGAACAGTCGGGTTATGACTACAGATCGCTTTATGAAATACTGGATCAAATAACAGAGTTTAGTAACACGAACTTTCAGATAGAAATAAAAAATGCGATTAATTCAAAAGACCCGGAAAAACTCTATCAGATAACAACAAAGGCGCTTTCAAACTATATAAGATTCTTACTATCTAAAGCAGAAGATGAAATTGAAAATCCTGCAAAAGCATCTTTATATATTAGCAATGCCAAAAGCCTCTACAGGGCATTTGAAAGGTTTATACAAAAATACGATCAGCAAAATTATGTTAGCCTTGGCCAAGCCTGGCTTAATCTGTCAACAAGCCTTGGATCGAGAGGAGTTTTTGGGGCTGCGCAAAGAAAGCCGGATATTACTACTTTTACTAATTCAAAAAAGATTATTGATGATTACCTTACATCAAACTACGAAGTGAAAACTAAAAACAAATTACTTTTACCAATTCCAAATGGTATCAACAAAAATGCTGTTAGTAAATCTGATTTTGACTGGCTTCCTCCGGGAACAAACCTAAACGATCAGATTCCTCTGCCAAGATTAGTTCTTAATTTCGAAGAGCGGGGACAGGACGAAAAAGATCTGTTTCTTGTGGCTTATGGTGACATGCTGTTTGATTCACCGCAGATCTTTGGAAAACCCGCAAGCAATCTGGGTATTGCATGTGCGACCTGCCATAACAGGAGTGATATTAACAACAGCTTTTTTATCCCGGGTATAAGCGATAAGCCTGGCTCTATAGACGTTGACGGGCACTTTTTTAACCCGCTTTTTAACGATCACAGAAACGATTCTATTGATATTCCAAGCTTAAGAGGCATAAGATTCACGGCACCCTACGGAAGAGATGGCAGATTTGCAAGCTTAAGAGATTTTGTAAGAAATGTAATAGTAAACGAGTTTGCAGGAGCAGAGCCAACACCTTTAATGCTGGATGCACTTGTGACCTATATGCTCGAATTTGACTGGCTGCCTTCGCCGTTTCTCAGTGCCGACGGCACACTCAATGAAAAAGCTTCCAAACAGGCCAAAAGAGGGCAGAAGTTATTTAATAAGAAATTTGAGGCAATGGGAGGTAGGGCCTGCAGCAGCTGCCACATACCAAGTTCTAATTTTATAGACGGGTTAAGACACGACATTGGATCAGGCAATTCTTCTTCACCTTCAGCCAGGGACAGCTTCTTCGACACCCCTACGCTAATAAACGTAAAATACACAGGACCTTATTTACATGACGGGTCTTTAGAAAATCTTACTGACGTAGTGCAGTGGTTCAGCGATAAGTTCAAGCTTAGGCTTAGCGAAAAAGAAAAAGCTGACCTCACTGCATATCTTGATGAAGTTGGCGCAGGTGAAGAACCTTTTGAAAATTTTGACTATGACAATACGCAGTTTACTTTGGACTGGTCAGAACTTTCAACATTTCTAAGCACGCTAAATGTATTAATCCCTGCAGAGGACAGATTTCATATTAATCTGCTTCTAAACACTGTTTCAAAGGATTTAAAGGTTGATGCAGCAGGGCTTAAAAATCTCGATCAGTCGTCTTTAGTATATGAACTGACAGACAAACTGGAAGCTATATTAGATGCTGTAGAAAAAAATGACTGGAAAAAATCAGCATCTCTATGGCTCGATTATCAAAAATTGGAAAATCAGTATGGGCCTGTTCTTAAATAGAAAAAAGAGGGTTATATGAAAAAACATTATAAACATATTTTGATAGTAACACTGTTATTTGCAGCATTTATAAATCAACAGTCAATTGCCGCAGCAGAAAAAAATGCAGAGCAAAAAACATTAACTCTGGCTTTTATACCACAGGAAAATCCTGAAAAGCTTATAGGTGACATTAAACAAATAACAAAATATCTTGAAAAAGAGATAGGAGTTACAGTAAAGGGCTATGTGACTCAGGATCATGCCGCAGCCGTTGAAGCTCTAAGAAGCGAGCAAGCTGATATTTCATTTATGGGTGGCCTGCCCTATGTATTGGCTCATAATGAAATAGGGGCCGAGGTTCTGCTTTCCGAGGTGTATAGAGGCAGGGCTTTTTATAGAGGAAGAATATTTGTAAGAAGAGACAGCGGAATAAATGACGTAAAAGATCTAAAGGGAAAGAGTATAGCTTTTGCCGATCCGATTTCGGAGTCCGGATATTTATATCCACTGGATATATTTGTGAAAAAAGGTTATCTGGGGCAGGACGAAGACCCTAATAACTTTTTTAAAACGGTTTACTTTGCCGGTGGATATCAGCAGGCTATTCAGGCAGTTGCAAACGGACTTGTAGACGCAGCAGGCGTTAGCCAATATGCCGACCTGCTACTGACCCCTGAACAGCTTGCCAAAGTAAAATGGATAGCCGAATCCACCGATATTCCTTCACACGTTGTGTGTTCAAGAAAAGGGCTCAACACTGAAATTAAAGAAAATTTTAAAAAAGCAATGCTTAAGCTTAACACCCCTCAGTATAGCTATTTACTAAAATATGTGTATAGCCCTGATGGTTATGTAGAGGCAACTCATAAAAATTACGAACATGTTGAGCAGATGGCAAAACGTTACGGATATTTAAAATAATAAAGCCCAAAAAAAGTGAGGATTAATCATGGAAGTTTATATTGGTCAAGATAAAAACAGGTCCAGTCAGTCATATCCTGATCTGGCAGAAATAGAAGTCAGGAACCTAAAAGTCAGATATCCAGGTGACGACAGAGATGTTTTAAATATTGAAGACCTTATAATTCCCAAAGGGCAAACCCTGGGGATTATAGGTTCAAGCGGAGCAGGTAAAACAACTTTTTTAAGGACTATCGGTGGTTTTGTAAAGCCATATTCAGGGTCGGTTACCGTAACTAACAACACTAGGGGCAATATTGGATTTATATTCCAGAACTTTAACCTTATCGGAAGAGGAACCGTCTTTGAAAATGTTCTTTTTGGAAGACTTGGCAAAACAAGCACTATAAAAAGCATATTTGGAATGTTCTCCGATAGAGACAAAGATATCGCCTTTGAAGCAATAAAAGAAGTAAATCTTACAAGCCAGATCGATCAGAGAACAGACACTTTAAGCGGAGGAGAAATGCAGAGAGTAGCGATCGCAAGAGCAATCGCTCAGGAAGCGGGTGTGATTCTTGCTGACGAGCCTGTAAGCAATCTTGACCCTGCACTTTCTCATGAAATATTGGATCTTCTTGTGCAGTCAAGCACGAAGCACAGAGCAACATTAATAATCAATCTCCACCAGCCTGCTTTAGCAAAGAGATATGTTCAAAGGATTATTGGGCTTAGAAAAGGCAAAATAGTTTTCGACAAAGAATCTTCTCTGCTCGACAACTCTCACCTGAATTCAATATATGAAACAGAATTTGAATCTTCTATAATGTTTGAGTCTAAAAATTAATATATAAATCTTGAGAACAGATTATATCCGCTCTACTAAATCACGGGTTAATATACAAAGAATATTAACCTTCTTTATTTTGATAATCTTATTTTTTTGGTCATCCAGGGGAGCAGATGTTCAACCGACAAAGCTTTTTGAAGGGCTTCCTAGAATGGCTGATTTTTTTTCTCGTATGGTTCCGCCAGATACAAGTGTTGCCAAAACAGTTTTCAAATCTATGGTTGAGACGATTCAAATTGCCTTATTTGGCACATTTTTAAGTGCAATTATCTCTTTTTTTGCAGGCATACTGGCGGCTGAAAATATAACTCCAAGGTATATTAACAGACCCGTAAAGTGGCTACTTGCAATGTTAAGAGGTATACCGGTAATTCTCCTTGCACTCCTGTTTGTAAGCACTGTTGGACTGGGCCCTTTTCCGGGAGTACTTGCAATAGCGCTGCATTCTACCGGAATGCTTGGTAAATTTTATTCTGAGGCTATGGAAAATGCCCAAATAGGTCCTATAGAAGCACTGGAATCGGCCGGGGCCAATTTTGTCCAAAAAATAAGGTTTGGAATTCTCAGTCAGGTTGCACCCGACCTGGCAAGAGATACTCTTTTCAGGTTTGAGCTTAACCTTAGAGAATCTCTCGTATTAGGTCTTGTCGGCGCTGGTGGAATAGGGTTTTATATACTTTTATATATTCGTTCCTTTCAATATGAAAAAGTGGCAACACTTACGTTGGTTGTTCTAGTTGCTGTTGTTATAATAGAACAGATAAGTATCTCTATTAGGAAGAGTTTGCGTTAACACAACTTGAATTTATTAGTTTAAAAATATAATATATAGCCTTAATTGTTTATTAAACAACTTTAACTTAGTAATATAAACAGATTAAGCTATTGTGAAAATTAAAATCCTGGGATGCTCCGGAGCTAGAAGTATAAACAGCGATCCGACTTGTTTCTTAATCGATAATAAAATCTTAATCGATGCGGGTTCAGTTACGAGAAACCTGGATGATGAATCCCTTAAACATTTGGAGCACCTTCTGATTACACACTCACATTTTGATCATATTGCTGACCTTCCGTTTTTAATGGAAAAACTTTTTTGGATTAAAGAAGACCCATTTACAATGCATTCGTCTCAGGAAAGCAGGGATACAATCAGTACACATATACTGAATAATAACATTTGGCCAAATTTAGTTGAAATAGCGAAAAGCAGGAATGAAATTTTTAAGTGGAACGAATTTTCTAATTTAAAAACATTTAAAATATCAAACTACGAAATTACCCCAATACGTGTGAACCACATTGTGCCTACACACGGGCTAATAATTGACAATGGGAAATGTTCAATGGCTTTTACTGCTGACACCTATAAGACCGATCAATTTTGGGAATCTTGTAAAAACAAAAAAAATCTAAAAGCCATTATTGCTGGAGTAAGTTTTCCGAGTGAAAAGCAGCAAACAGCTAAAATCACCAAGCATTTAACACCTAAACTATTTTATAACGAAGTTAAAAAGTTAGGAAGGGATGATATCAAATTTTATATATCACATATAAAACCACTTTTCAAAAAAGAAGTGTTAAGTGATTTAAGCAAGCTGCCATTTCAAAACCACTTAGATATTCTGGAAGATGGAAGAGAAATAACAATCAGTTAATCCGGGTGGGATTGGATTTGTGCAGAATCAGATAATTTATAATTGCTTTAAATCAATACTATAAAGTATCAACCTTTAAGCGCATCTTCAAACCTTTTCTTTCTCTCTTTTACTTTAATATCATCTAATTCAACTTTTAGTGTCATTGATTCCAGCTTCTGAATTCTTTCAGCTAATCCCGGGTGAGTACTATGTTGTTCTGATTCTACCGAGTTATAATGCTCGAGCACTTTTTTCTGATAATCTACTAAAGAAACAGGATTATAAGCGGCTCTTCGTAAATAATTTAAAGCATCATTATCTGCTTTAAATTCATCACTCTTATCATATCCGTTAATAGATACAGTATCTACGACTGAATCAACTGACTGTATGAAAGCGCCTGAAAAAACAGCTAAATGTAGTGGAGTTAGACTTGCGGCAAACCGAAATGGTTCCAATAAAATCGTTGATAGCACCCCGGATCTTCTTGAATCTTCTATAGATGAAATCCCGTCGCGATTATTAATATGTGCAATTTCATGAGCCAGCACAGCCGCGAGCTCATCTTCATTATCCAATGTATCTAAAAGTCCTTTGGTAATAAAAACTATTCCACCAGGACAGGCAAATGCATTTATATCTTTTGTATTTAATATACCAAAATGATAACCACCAGGCAGATCTGGATGATCAGAATTTACAGCAACAATATTTCCGACTAAATTAAGATATTTTGTAAGATCTTCATCTTCAAGAATAGTGTAAGTTGATACAATTTTAGCCGCTACAGCTCTTCCTATATAGTATTCCTGATCAGGTGTAATTCCTTTTGATCTTTCTATAGCTGCTGAAATTCTTTGCATAGATCTTTCTGGGGCTTTTAAAACTTTTTTAGCTGAACACCCAAAAAAGAGAAGTACACAAAATATTAGGATTAAAAATTTCATACAGGTATTTAAAATACCTCAATTAAAAAGAATAGAAAGCTGTTTATTAGTGAAATTTCTATACGGCCTAAATGCTTCCACTACGTGGGCATGCTCTTCCCTAGGCTGAAAAGCCCGGGGGGGATTGTGTTACACATTTATGAAATGTTTTATTAAATCCGCAACGTTAACAGTTTAAGGAAGTTTCAAACTACCTTGTTCTGCAAATTCTTTTAACTGAGCATCTGTAACTTCAAAACTCTCGATAGCTTCTAGAGTTCCAAACTTGGTATTAGGATTGGTAAACATATATAACTCTTGAAAAAATCCCTTACCAGCCAGTGAAATCTCATTGTGGGAAACTATCTGATCAGATGATACATCAAGATTTGTAAGAGTAACTTTTCTCTCTGTAATAGCTGAATTATGTATACAGCCTTCTTCATCTAAGAAACTCACCCAATTCCAATCACCCCTCTTATTTATAATGCTAATTTCATCATTGTAGTTTACTCTCGCCTTTACAGGTGAAAAAAATCTACATTCCTCTCTTATAGCATTTACACTTGATAAAACTCTTACATTTTCAGCTTTAGAAAATGTAACTCCTATAATTAAAATTGAAAAAACCAATAGGAACCTGCCCATTTTCTGCCTCCTAAAATCTTTTTACCCTACTCTTTCATTCCTTTCTTCCTAAACCTACATTACCCTATTCTTTAACCTATTCTTTCAAAAAACACCCCTACTTACTATCAAATTTTATTACTTTCCAATCTTTTGTCAAGCTATTTGTTGACAATAAATCCCTACAGCGCTTCAAATAGAATTCAGAAGGCCCGTCATGTTGAAATTCATTAATTATTTTTGTAAATAACTCAATAGCATCCTGGAATTTCTTACTATTAAAAGAGCTCAAGCCCTTATTGTAAAGTTCAACCAATTCTATTGTTTTTTCATCAGCATTTTCTTTTTTATCGATCAATTCATATACTCCGGTTGATACCGTTTTCCCCTTGACTTCTATAAGCCCGATTTCTCTTGTTATAAACATTTCCCCTGTCTTTTTCAAAGTATCTTCACTTATCAATATATCAGTCCCAAAGTGCTTATTTAACGATTCCATCCTCGATGCGATGTTTACAGAATCACCTACAACAGTGTAGTCAAATACCCTGTCGCTTCCCAGATTACCTACAATAGCCTCCCCTGAGTGTATTCCCACTCTAAAAGATATATGGGGAAGCCCCTTTTTCTCAAATTCCTTGTTTTTTTCGGCTAACGATTTCATAGATGCTATAGCAGCCTGACATGCGTTGATCTCATCATTATCAGAATCGATTGGCGCTCCCCAAAACGCCATGACACAATCACCTATGTATTTATCTATAACACCTTTGTTTTCGATGATTTCGTCAGTAAAAAGATTTAAAACATCGATTAATATTTGTGATATTTCTTCTGGAGAAGTTTTTTCAGCAAGAGTTGTAAAACCGGACATATCAGCAAAAAATATCGTAACATGTTTTTTCATGCCACCAGGCTTAATTAGAGATGGATTATTAAGAAGATAGTTTGCAACCTGCTTATCCATATACTGCAGCAGGGTTTTTTCGGTTAATTCTCTTTTCTTTCCTTCTGTAGCATAACTGTAGGAAACTGCGACAATAAAACTGAGAATTAATGAAAAAACGGGATCAATAAAATTTAAATATATATAATATTTAAATAATAGAACGTCTGTAAAAATAATAATTGCAAAAAATACTATAAAAAAAGATAGGTTTCTCAAAAAAGAAGGGCTTTTCAACACAAAGTAGTTAATAAAAAAACAGATTAAAATTATTATTAGATATAAAATAACATTGGGAACCTTAGCTATGAAACGATTATTATAAAAATTGTCGAGTGTAGTAGCATGTATAACAATTCCACTAGAGACTGATGATACGGCTGTAGGCCTCAAATCAAAAAGACCGGGAGCTGTTAAACCTATAAGTACAATTTTATCTTTAAAACTATCTTTACTAATCATTGGTGTACCTGAGGACTGGCTATCAAGATAACTCTTTAATATCTGAGAAGCAGAAAATGATCTAAAGGCATTTTCTTTACTGTAATAATTAAGTAAAACTCTGCCCTGCTCCATAGGGATTTTCTTGCCATCTTTATTCAATATTCCCTTCTCTATGCTGACACCCTGATCATTTAAAAGAAAATTAAGTAAAAAATGAGGAATGAAATAATCACCTATTTTGAAAAAAAATGGGATACTTCGGTAAACACCATCACTATCAGGTGCGATGGTAATATTTCCTGAACTTACTATTGCATCTTTAACAAGATCAATCGGATTTATTGCTGATCTAAACTCACTTGTAGCAGTAACCTGCTGCTTTAAAGATACCCTTTTCAGTAGTTTATGATCTTGTTCTGAAAGTTTATAAAATCTTTTTGTCAAAAATATTGGCAGGTAAACATTAGAATTTTTTCTTATAGCTTCAGCGAATATTTGATCATCCTCGAGACCATAAGAAGAGGGCTCAGTAAACAGAATATCCACAAATACTGCTTCTGCTTCAGACAGGTATTCAATAATAGGAGCGTAGATCTGCCGTGGCCACGGCCAGCTTATTCCTTCTCTATTTACATCGTCAAGGCTTCTCTGATCAATTTCTATTATTACAATATTATTTAGAGCTTTAATATCAGAAGGTGATTCAGGGTTTAAATATCTTGAGAATAGATCAAAGGTAGAGTTTTTAAAATCGTTTGTGACACCGGCATAAGAAGATAATATTATTAAAAGTGAACATGCAGTGCCAAGTATAAAAGTCTTCTTAACTTGTTCTGTAAATAAACTAATTCGATTTTACTCCTTAATAAAATACTTTATATCTAACATGATAATAGATCGCAAAAGATACATGAGAAAATATTATACTGAAACATTGCTCAGCTAATGAATAGGATTTTTCAGATTATTCTAAGTGCACTGAGTAATATGTAGATTGCAAAAATAATTATTGTTATTCTTTTGATTAACCCCTTTATTCCGCCAAGCGCTATTCCTATTTTTTCACCGCATCCAGGGCATGTGTCAATTTTAATCCCTATTTCATAACCACACTCTTTACACTTGGTGACATCCATTATAATGATTCCTTCATTTTGAGATATTCTCCATAAGTATAACAAATTATTGGTTAGATTTTCTGAATAAATGAGGACTGATTGCTAATAGTTTTTCAGTGATTCTTTCACTTAGTTTTGCTTCATAAAGCGTTGAGACCCTAGATATTTGATCAATTTTCAGTTTTTTAGAACCACTTAAATCGGCACCTTGCAAATTAGAACCCTCTAAATTTACAAGCCTGAAATTACAATCAGAAAGATTAGAATTCTTTAAGATGGCATTTTTGATTAGGGCTCCCTCTAAGTTTGCCCCGCTGAAGTTAGCATTACTACAGTTAGCATTTTCCAGATTTGCGCCGTACAGGTTAGCATTTTCAAAATTTGCACCAGTAAAATTACAACTTTTACAAAATGCCAGTTTCAAGTTCGCATTTTTAAAGTTATAATTTTGAAGGTCCATTTCAGGTAAGTTTGCCCAGCTAAAATCCGGCGTCTCATGAGGATTTTCTTTGCGCCAAGAATTCCATTTTTCAGCACCCATTTTTAGTATTTCCAGATGGTTTTTATTAGACATCTTTAAATATTACAAGATTTTATATTAGTTTAATCTTAATAGGGCAGGCTGGACTAAATCGGGGTGTATTTGTTTAATTTGCCCGGCCAATTTCCCAACAACGTCCTTTATGTCCCACTGAGCACCCTCTGACATCCTGAGATTTATTAAATGATAAAGTTCCCACAGATCAAAACTTGCCAGAACACACCTGTTATGAGCATTTGTAACAAGATAGCTTGCCTCTATTTTCATATTCTCATTAACTAGTTTTGTGTAAAGATTCTCACTTAAGTTGGCAGCCTCCAAAAGCATATCTTTAATTCCTGCACCTTCTATGTTTGGAGGAATAGTGGTTCCATATTTTATACCCGGTTCTTTTATTATCCATTTTACCTTTCTGTGACGAAGCAGTTGATGCCAGCAAGCTTCACTAAGAATGATTTGAGCTTCATAATTGATAAGCCTGAAAACATTCATAGGGTTATCAAACTTAGTAAGCTTTTCAACAGATTTTCTCAGTAGTAGTAGCTTCTTTTCATTGTCATAGTCTTTAAATTCGTCCGATAAACTCTCAGTACTCAGTTCTGAATGCTGAAAAAGGATTGCGTTTACTATCTTATCCAAGGCGGTGTCTTGTGGATTAGTAGTGCCTTTCCCAGTCCAATCAACAAGATTGATATTTGATTTCTTTGATCCTGAATAAACACCGTTTGTGTTTAATTTTATGAGATTTTCAAAATCTTCTCTTGTTTCCTTTATGTATTTATTCTCATTTGCATATTTAACCAGAGTGGGAACTGAAAATCTGACCTCTTCTTTGATCTCACTTGCTCTCTTTACAGCTTCAGGATAGTTGCTGGAAAGAAGAATTGTAAGCGTATCTTCAATCGCCCTTGCATTGGCAGTCATACCTAGATTTGTAAAGGTTGCTAGATTAAGCGCATACCTAGCATCTTCAAAAGCTAATTTCTCAAGAGCCCTGAAATGTGATTTTTCGTCTTTTCCTTCAGGTACAGCTACACTGTCTTTTAGATAATCAAACAGCTTAGTGTTTAAATCAGAGTAAATATCATAAATCTTATTGTTTAATTCTACATACTCTTTGAGTAGATTAGACCTATTATTTAATGTCTCCGGAACGTAAAAATCACCTTTTTGCGGTTTTTGATATCTTTGAGAATATTCGGTGAAGGAAAGATATTCGTTTGAGGTCTCTAATATTGATGAAAAAAGCCTTGATACTTTTTCAATACCAATGTGTACAGTCGCATGTTCTGCAACAGATGCGTGGCCATAATTCAAAACCCACTTTTCATGAAATTTTGTGGCTCTTTCCTGACCTTGTTGTTCTTCTCTGATTACAGTGCCAATATTTTCTCTAAAGCTTTTTGGGCTTCTGCTGACATATGCAAAGATTACCGCTATTACTTCTTCGGGGATATTGCTTACTGTATAAATATCCTTATTTGTATTAGATACATAATTTTTTATTTCGTTTTCATTATTAACTTGTTCTTCGGACATTAAGTTTCCTTTAAATTGTAATTAAGATGCTTTTATATCTTTTTTAATTTGACTCACTATATGAGAAATCACCATGGTCGGTTTGCCATATATAACTGCATCGGCATAATTATCCGCTTCGCTTTGTCTTTCATTAACAATTGCTATTTTTGAACCACTTTCCGCAGCAATTGTTTGCAATGAAGATAGGGGTGAATCATCTAAATATGCTCCTATGATAAAAAACAAATCGCAATTATACAATTTCATCCAGGCTTCACGAAGCTCCCAGTGAGGAAGCGGTTGTCCGGGAAAAGAAATTGGGGGTTTTAGAAGATCATTATTGCACTCTTCACAAGCTGGAATTTTCTTTCCATCTTGCAGCTGAGTGTTAATTTGCTCAAGGCTGTAATCTTTACCGCAGTTTGGACAGGTTACCCAGAGTATTGATCCGAGAAGTTCGACGACAGAAGAGCTCCCGGATTTTTGCTGAAGACCATCTGTAGACCCAGTAAAGATATAGTCAACATTACATATAATTTCAAGCTCGGCAACTGCTTTATGAGCGCTATTAGGCTCAGCCTGCGATAATACAGGATACAACTTCCCTATTTTTTGCCAATAAGCTTCCCTTACTGCAGGATTTTCACGAAATTCCCTAATATTGGGGTTAAACTTTGAGTCTGCAAAATCCGGAATACCTGATTCTAAAGAAAGTTCAGGCCCTGTGAGGATTATAATATTAGAAGATTCTTTCAACCAGTCTATAACTACTCTTACAACATCCTGTTCCACAATAGGGATTATACTATCACTATTAAATAAGTGTCAATCAATATGAAAATCTCACAATAACGTCTGATTCTTTGCTATATTATTTTTTAAATTAGTTGCTCTTCAGAATTATTATTTTTAAATAAAGCTATATTGGATTTTAATATTTATTTATGTTTATTGATTTTAAAATAAAGTGTGTAAATATTTATAAAACCTAAACTTTTTGTCTTACCATTCGTAATATAGCAATAAGGATTAGCTGATGCAAAACTATGAAAGCTGGATATATATTCTTAATCAAATTGTAGAGTCTGTACCTACTCAGCAGGTCAACATATCAACATTAATATATACGGCGGGTCCTGTAGTAAAGTTTGTTTTAGTTATATTACTGTTAATGTCATTTATTTCTTGGATGATTGTTTTTTCCAAGTACTTAATGATTAAGAGCGCCAGAAACAAATCAGAAAAATTTCTGGATTTATATCATACAAGTGGAAATTTTGGAAATTTGTTTACTTCAACAAAACACATAGGCGGTCCTGTGGCAGAAATGTTCAGAGCCGGATATACAGAACTGCTAAAAATTAAGAATTCAAAGACTCAAGGTATTAATCAGGATAGTAATTCAATGCAAGCAGACAACTTATCTCCCGATCTCGATAACATTGTAATAATTGACCGTGTCATAAAAAAAACAATGTCATCTGAAATATCAAAACTGGAAGGATCACTCACATTCCTTGCTACTACAGGAAGCACCGCACCATTCATTGGACTGTTTGGAACTGTTTGGGGAATCATGAATTCCTTCATAGGCCTTGCAAGCAGCCAGGATGTGTCTACTTTACAGGCTGTAGCCCCAGGAATAGCAGAAGCACTGATCGCAACAGCAGTTGGTCTTGCTGCAGCAATTCCTGCGGTTGTCGCTTACAATTATTTTATTAGCAAAGTAAGGGTTATTTCAATAGAAATGGACAATTTTTTAGCGGAATTTTTAAATGTAGCCGAAAGGTATATATCCAAACTATAAAGATAAATTATGGCAATTAGCTCTAATAACAACAATCGTCTGGTTTCAGAGATAAATGTTACTCCTTTTGTAGATGTGATGCTCGTATTGCTGGTAATTTTCATGGTGACGACACCTATTTTATATCAGGGGGTTGATGTTAATTTACCAAAAGCATCGTCACAGCCCATATCCTCCAAATCACAAAAAAATATAATTGTTACAGTGAATAAAGAAGGTAAAATTTATATAGAGGAAGAACAACTTACACTAAGAGATTTGGGAGCAAAGGTTAAAACTCTGGTTAGACAAAGCGGCAAACGACCAGGTGAGCAAGAGATATATCTTAGAGCTGATAAAGAAGTGGCTTACGGCATAGTAATGGAAGTAATGTCAAAGATTAGAAGTGGTGGAATTGAAAAGATTGGTTTGATAACAGAACCTCTGGAAGATAAATAATTTAAGTTTGATGAAAAGAAAAGTGAAAAAAGCTAAATCTTCTATATTCTATGGATTCGTTTTATCACTCAGCCTGCACCTGTTTCTAATTCTCACTATTCTTTTTTGGGGATTTAGTACTCCCGCTTCAATAAGAAAACCTCAATTTATTTCGGGAAGGCTTGTGACTTTAGAAAAAGCTACCAGATCAGGACCAAAAGGTTCATCTGGAATCAAACAGCAATCTAAACCAAAAGTTGAAAAACCTAAAGTAGAAAAAAAACCTGAGGTTGTAAAGAAAAAAGAACCAGAGAAAATAAAAAAACCTGAAGTAGTTAAAAAACCACCAAAGAAGCAAGATCCGCCAAAGCCTAAGCCGCCTGAAAAAAATGTGGTAGATCTTAATCAAGATAAAAAGCCAAAACCTAAACCTACACCAAAACCAGTTGCAAAATCGAGGGATTTAGAAAAGGAAACCCAGGACATACTGGAAAAGATAAGAAACGACAAGGCAAGACGCGATGTACTGGCAAATCTAAAAAAAGAATCTAGTAAGATACAAGTTGCCAAAGTCGACTCAAATCCTTATGATATAGCCGGATCTGACAGAAACTTGTCTGCGAGCACAAATTCATTAATAGCCAATCGATTTGTAGAAATGATAAGATCCGAAATCGCTGCCAACTGGAATATTCCACCTAATATTCCCACCGACGGAAGTCTTGAGAGTAAAGTATTTTTCAGAATAGATGAATATGGAAAAGTATTTGATATTAGAATTGAAAAAAGCTCTGGAAATAGCGCTTTTGATGAATTTTGCAAGCGAGCGCTTAGAAAAGCTTCTCCTCTAAATGCTCCTCCTCCACAAATTTTACATGAAGCAATAACAGAAGGCGTGGAAGTATCTTTTAGCAACAACTCTTCATACTAGTTTCATAATATTATTATTACTCATATATAAATGAATCTGATACTTATTAGACATGGCGAAACTGAGTGGAATAAGCTTGGACTTTGCCAGGGAATTTCAGATATTAACTTAAGCGAATTTGGGAAAATACAGGCCTCTTGTCTTGCAGAATCACTAAAAGACTCCCCTATTGACTTTATATATTCAAGCAACCTCAAAAGAGCCTATGAAACTGCCAGCGTTATTGCAGAAGATCATGACCTTAGTGTAAAAGTAGAAGACGGTTTCAGGGAAATGGATCAGGGAGATTTCGAGGGACAGCCTTTTGAAAGAATAAAGCAAACTCATACAGAACTCCTACAATCCTGGAGGGCAGATCCTGCAAACTTTAGAATACCAAATGGAGAAACCCTGCAAGAAGTACAGGATAGGGCATATAATGCTCTTAGGAATATATATGTTAATCACTGCTGCAAAAATGTTTTGATTGTAAGTCATAACTTTACTATTATCACTCTTCTCTGTAAGTTTCAGGGTGAAAGTTTAAAAGATTTCTATAAATATAAGATAAAAGAAACATCCAAACATATAATTAAATTTAAAAATGACAGTTATATTGTAGAACTTCTTAATGACACAGACCACCTGAGCAACATAAATTAATCAAAAAAAGACTGAAACCTTCTAATAAGATTTCTAAAACTTATGAAAGAATCATTAAAAAATATAGTAAGAGATAGTGTAGAAGATCTTTTTTTCTCTAATAAAGATGATTTCCCAATATTAGATATTGAAATTTCAATCCCCAAAAAAAGGGAGTTTGGAGATTATTCTTCAAACATAGCAATGGTTCTGACAAAAGTGCTTAAGAAAAAACCAAGAGATATAGCAGAGCATATATCAGATAAATTGAGCACTTCACATCCTGTGCTCTTTAAAAAAATAGAAATAGCGGGCCCGGGGTTTTTAAATTTTTTTATAGATGAAATCTCACTAATGTCTGAATTAGAGGAAATTGAAAAACAGGGGGATTGCTTTGGACAAACCGATCTGGGTCAAGGGCAAAAAGTTATTGTCGAATTTGTAAGCGCCAACCCCACAGGTTATCTACACCTGGGACATGCTAGAAATGCCGTCGTTGGTGACGGCGTATCCAATATTTTAAAGGCCTGCGGTTATGACGTAACCACCGAATTCTATATTAATGATACAGGAAGACAGATAGAAATGCTTGGAGTTTCAGTTTATAGAAAATATCAGCAAATCTTTGGGGCAGATATTGAAATTCCAGAAGATGGCTACAAGGGAAGCTATATTGCTGATATAGCAAATGAAATAAATAATCAAATTGGGGATGAATTAATAAAGAATGAAACAGAGCAAGAGTCCCTGGATTTTTGCAAAAACTATGCAAAAGACAGACTTTTAGTAGATATTAAGGATGACTTGAGCAAAGCGGGCATATATTTTGATAAATGGTTTAGTGAAAAAGAAGGACTTCACGGTAAAAAAGAAAAAAACAGAATTGATCCAATAAAAAAACGGCTCGAAAAAAATAATGCATTAGAAAAAAAAGATAATGCTCTATGGTTTAAAGCCACAGAATTTGGAGACACTCAGGATTGGGTACTTATTAAAAGTGATGGCACACCAACTTATTTAATAGCCGATATTGCATATCATAATGAAAAAATCGAAAGAGGATTCGATAAATTAATAAATATCTGGGGTGCAGATCATCATAGTCATATCGGCAGACTCAAATCGGCAATTAAGGCACTTGGTTATGATCAGTCAATTCTACAAGTTCTTTTAATCCAGTTTGTAAGGTTGGTGAGTAATGGAAAAGAGGTTTCCATGTCTAAAAGATCCGGTGAATATGTGACTATGAGAGAAGTTTTAGAAGATGTAGGTTCAGATGTTCTTAGATTTTTTATGCTTATGAGAAGTTCGGACAGTCACCTGGACTTTGACCTTGAACTTGCAAAAAAACAGTCAAGTGAAAACCCTGTCTATTATGTGCAATATGCACATGCCAGAATAAACAGCATATTTGAAAAAGCCGGGCAGGCTAATATAAAAGAATCAAATGAATATTTAGGTCTATTGGATAAAGCAGAGGAAATAGAAATTGCCAAAACACTTCTTAATTTTCCAGAGGTTATTAAAGATAGCGCTAATACCCTGACCCCACACAAAATAACTTTTTACCTGCAAGAATTAGCATCTCAGTTCCATGTATATTATAATAAATATAAAATAATTGGAGATGATGATAAAACAAGCAGCATGAGACTTTATCTCATAAAATGTGTAAAAACCGTTATACATAACGGATTAAAAATACTAGGCGTATCAGCGCCCGAGAGGATGTAAATATGAGTGAAACAAAAAGCCCGACAAATCGTCAAATAATTTTTTTATTTCTAGGTTTTTTAATTTTATTTATTTTAGTATTTGCGCTTGGAGTAATAGTAGGAAAGGGTCTGGGTGATTCTGAAATTCAAATTGCAAAGAAGCTTCCCAAAAATGAAGTAACCAGCGCTTTAGATATTAAAGAAGATGAAAATGAAATAAGCACCGGTGATATATCGCAACAGGAGCTTCAGGATATATTAAACGAGACTAAGACTGATGACCCTCAAAAAACCGAAGAACCCGCTACAGAAGAATCAATGAAATTCGACCCAACAGCCGATGAAAAGAAAATTGCCATGAATGCTGAGTCAGAAGTAAGTCTCAAAATTGAAATACCTGAAATTCTAAAAGAAGAGAAAAAATCATTGCTATCAAAGAACACTCCTCTTCCCCCGGTAGTTGCAGACGGTCAGTACACAATTCAAATAGGCTCTTTCAAAAACGAATCTGATGCAAAGAAACTTCAGAACAAACTTAAAACCAAAGGCTATCCCGCTTTTTTAAAACAGGTAACTATCGGTGAGGATACATGGTTTAGATTAAGAATAGGAACGTTTGAGACTAAAGATCAGGCTAAGATTTACGGTGACATACTGCTTAAAAGAGAACCCAAATTAATAAAATCCGTATACGCAGCTCTAAATGTATGATTTAATAATTATTCTTAAATAACTAAACAACGCAAAAAATTTATGATTTTAGCGTTTTACTGAGCCGCGGTATTAAATTTGACTGCTAGCTCAAGCCTGTTATTTGTTCCTAATTTTTTAAATATTTTAGTTAGATGTGTCTTTACGGTTTTTTCAGTAATGTAGAGCTTGCTGGCTATTTTTTTGTTGCTGTTTCCTCTAAGTATAAGCCTTGCAATTTCTTCTTCTCTTCTTGTAAGATTGTGGCTGCCCAAAGAATATTTCTTCTTCTTTGTCTGGGTTACCATCTTGGGAAGTATCTGGTTTAACGTATCAATCTCAAGCCATATATTTCCATTATGCACAGTTCTTATAGCTTCTACCAATTGAGTGGATTCAGAAGTGCTGGTAAGACAACCCCTAACACCTGAGGTTAAGGTGTTAATCAAAAAAGCGTTATTAAATTTATTGAGAAGTAAGATTACTTTAGATGAATAACCACTGTTTTCTATATATTCTAAAGCGGTATTTAAATCGAGCTCAGGCACATTGTTTTCAATACAGATGATATCTGGTTCATTTCTCTTAATCTGATCGATTAAGCTTGAAGCCTCTGTTTCTTCAAAAACAATGTTAAAGCCATCTTGTTTTTCAACAATATTCCGTATTCCCTCAAGTACCAGTCTGGGAGAGGCAAGAATACCAACAGATATTGCTGCGCCCGTATGACGATTGCTTCCAGCTTGATTAGTTTTAGTACAGGCAACCACACCGTTTTCAGAGGCAATTTGAAATTTAATTAGGCAGCCTATAAAAGCGCCTTTATCATTGTGTATTGGACTGGAGTCTATACATATTGGAACATTTGGTTTATTAATGGTAATGAGCTCAGTATGCATATGGTTATTTTTACTGTAGATATCTTCTACAGAATTCTCATATGGTATTTTGACTATCTTATCAAGATCATTGGCAAACAATGCCTCTTTGTCCAAGCCAAGAGCCATTTCAGACTGTTTGTTTGCAAAAGTGATCTTTCCCTTATTATCTATAATCAATATACAACTTTCCAAGGTATTAAATGAACTTTCTAACCTTTCACTAGTTTCCCTAAGTTCAGAAAGCTTATTATAGCTATTTAGAGCAATTTCGATTACTGATTTTAGCTCTTTTACCTCAAATGGCTTTACAATATACCCAAAAGGAGTGCTCCTTTTAGCTCTTTCTAAGGTTTCATCATCTGCGTAGGCTGTTAGATAAACGACAGGCGTTCTATATTTATTATAAATAACTTCTGCTGTTTGTATCCCATCCATTTCCCCGTCTAAAACCACATCCATTAAAACAATATGGGGTCTAACACTTTCTATTTTTTCAAGCGCTTCTTCTCCAGACGATACTGTAACTGGAACTATATAACCTAGCTGTTTTAGCCTTGTCTGAATATTTTTAGCCACAATACTTTCATCTTCTACTACCATTACCCTTGTTTTTTGCATAAGATATACTCCTAAAAAATGTTAAATGGGAAATTTTATTCTGAACCTTGTTCCCTTCCGCCTGTCTATTTTAATCGATCCCTTAAGCTGATTTGTAAGAGCTTGTACTAATTGTAAACCTAAAGACTTGGTTTGTCTAAGCCTGAATTTTTTTGGAAGTCCTACACCATTGTCAGATGTAGTCAGAATGAAGTACTTATCTTCTGAATCAAGCCTTACATTAACCTGTCCTTCTAAATCATCTGGGAAAGCATGTTTAAGTGAATTTGATATAAGCTCATTTACGATCAAGCCCAATTGTATTGCCCTGTTAAAATCTATGTTTGCTTCATTAATATCTATTTTCATAGAAATCCGTTTTGTATTAACCCCATAAATTTTAAATATATAATTACCCAGGTTTTCAATATACTGAGTGAAATCCAGGTCCGTCAGTACTTCTGACTGATACATCCGCTCGTGTACTAAAGCCATAGACTTTACTCTTTTTTGAGCTTCAACAAACAATTTCAACACACCGCTATCTTTTACATAATCTGTCTGAAGATCGAGCATGCTGGAAATGACCTGAAGATTATTTTTAACCCTGTGTTGAACCTCTTTTAAAAGAACTTCTTTTTCCTGCAAAGATTTTTTAATTTCTATTTCTGCCCTAATCCTTTTTTCTATCTCTTCTCTCAGCAGTGCATTTGATTTTAAAAGTTCAAGGGTTCTCCCTTTAACTCGATCTTCCAATATATTATAAGTTTGTTGAAGTTCTTCGGACTGTCTGATATTTTCCATCATCGTTGAGACTTGACCGGCTACCAAACTGAGCAGTGAAATATCTTCTTCTTTAAAACTATTCTTTCTAAAAGAAGCTACATTTATTACCCCAATTATATTATTGTCAAACTCAATTGGAATAGAAACATAACTCTTTATACCAAGCAATATCCCAGCAGGGCCTAATAAATTGTCACTGTCAGTATCACTGCAGTAGTTAAGGTTTCCAGATGTAATTGTATTCCACGTACATCCAGTGCCAAATGGAATGCAGTCTACTTTTTCAACATACCAGTTTGGAGCTCCGCTGTGTGCTTTTATTAAGGCCTCCCGGTCTTCAACTAAATAGATAGATACCTTATCCACTACATCAATGCTGTTGTTAATTGCTTCAGCTGTATTATCCAATACGTCTTTAACATTTATTGATTTATGTATAACCTGAGAAATACTATTAATTAATTCTTCATATTTGGTTTTAATTTTCAGCTTATGCACAGTTTTCTTAAGCTCCGTTTCTGCTTCTTTTAAAACAGTTATGTCTGTGCAGTCTATAAGTACTATCAATCCGCTTTCAGCCGAATGAAAAGACCTAGCAGTTTCTCTTACCCATATTATTTCACCACTCTTTTTTATTTTTCTAAATTCCCAATCGTAAAAACTACCCGGATTATCAAAACACAGGGCTAGTTGTTCAGAAACAGTTTTTCTATCTTCATTATGAAATATATTTATTACTGGAGTACCGATGAGTTCATCAGCAGAATATCCTAACTCTTTAGAACCAAATTCGTTTACATCGGTTATGTTGCCACTACAATTTACTGTGAAATACATAGATGGGCTGTTTTCAAAGAGCGATCTATACTTTTCTTCGCTTTTTATTAATTCACTTTCGATTTTTTCATTATTAACCTTTAGTTGTTCCAGATCTGCAACACGGCTTTTGAGTATTTCAATTTCTTTTATTAAATTCTCTTTAGTTTTATTGGTATCTTCTAAAATCATCTGACTGTCAGGGTGATTTAGTAAATCATTTCTGTAATTTGCGTTATATTTAGTTATTTAAACTAAAAAAAGATATTATTATATTATAACTTAAATTATAGTTTGTTTAGTTTGAACACATTATGTATAAAAGTATATTACTAAGAGAGTAATAACAATTAAGTGTATTAAATATTATAAAAATAACTGAAGAACTAATAAAATGCGCGATAGAGGAATTGCACTTAAACTTGCACTATTAATAATACCAATAACTATAGCAATATTTCTTTTTATTCTTGGCTACTATTATAATATTTCAAAAAATACAATTATTAAAAATGTTGAAGAAAACTCGAGGAATTTAGCACTGAATGCAGTAAACAAGATCGAAAAATCCCTAAAAACTTTTGAACTCGTAGCGGAGAACCTATCATATTTTGTGCAAAGCTCTAACTATACAAAAAATGAGCTTCTAAGTATGATAGAAACCGCTGTAAATAAAAATAAAGAGATATATGGATCAACAATTGCCTTTGAACCATACAGTTTCCAGAGAGATTCTTTATACTTTGCACCCTATTTTTATAAGGGGGAAAACAACATCAGATTTACATATCTCGGAGGAGATTCCTATAATTACTTCAATTGGGACTGGTATAAAATTCCTAAAGAGCAGAATAAGTCTTTATGGAGTGAGCCTTATTATGATAAAGGCGGTGGCGAAATTGTTATGTCTACCTATTCTGTGCCGTTTTATAAAATATTGAATAGAGAAAATAAATTTGAAGGCGTAGTGACCGCAGACATTTCACTAAACTGGCTAAGCAATATAGTAAAGTCACTAAAAATTTCCAAATCCGGATATGGTTTTCTTATATCACAAAATGGAAATTTTATTACTCATCCCAGCAAACAACTTATTATGAATGAATCAATTTTTAGTATTGCTAAATCTAAAAATTCTTTAAAATTAAAAGAGATGGGAAATAAAATGATGTCTGGCAAATCCGGGTTTGAATTAATTGACGGGATATTGTCAGATAAAAAATATTGGATTTACTACTCACCTCTTCCATCTAACGGCTGGTCGCTTGGGGTAATGTTTCCCGAAGACGAAATCATGGCAGATATTAACAATCTCAGTAAAGATGCGGTCTTAATTAGCATTGAAGGAATTTTAATTCTTCTTTTAGTTATTATTTACATATCAAGAAGTATCACAATGCCGCTTAGAAAATTATCAGAAGCCACAAAAGATATTGCTTCTGGAAATCTGGAATTCGATATCCCAGAAATTAAATCACGAGATGAGGTTGGAAACCTTTCCAGATCTTTTGAGTATATGAGATCTTCATTAAAAAAATATATAAGCGATTTAAAAGAAACCACCGCTGCAAAAGAAAGAATCGAGAGCGAACTTAAAATTGCAAGAGACATACAGATGGGGATTATCCCAAAAGACTTTCCCCCTTTTCCAGGCAGAACCGAATTTGAAATTTATGCCTCAATAGAACCCGCAAGAGAAGTAGGTGGAGATTTCTATGATTTTTTCTTTTTAGGTGATAATAAACTGTTTTTCTTAATCGGAGATGTTTCGGATAAAGGCATACCGGCTTCATTATTTATGGCTGTAACAAAAACTTTAATCAAAGCCGTAGCAACTAGTACAGATAAAAATTTAAGTGAAATAGCTTATAAAACAAACAATGATCTTTTTTCAGACAATAAAATGTCTATGTTTGTAAGTATATTTTTTGGGATATTAAATATAGATGATGGAGAGATAATATATACTAATGCCGGACATAATAGGCCTTTTATAATTAAAAATGATGGATCTGTATTAATGCTGGAAAAAACCGATGGTATGGCTTTAGGGGTTTTCGAAAATGCAAAATATGGTATTAATAAGGTAAGATTGAATTTTAATGAAACAATTTTTCTGTATACAGATGGTATTACAGAGGCTATGGATGAAAACAGCAGTTTATTCGGAGAAGAAAATCTCAAACAGAAATTGAAAGAATGTTCTTCATTTAAAGCAGAAGAAATTATAATTCATATCAATAACAAGGTTAAAGAATTTGTTGGTGATGAGCCTCAATATGATGATATTACTATGCTCTCTATAAAGTATTTGAACAATTCGGAAAAAAAATTAGAAATAGAGTTAAAGAATGAAGTTTCGGAATTGGATAAATTGAATAATAAGCTTGCCCAGTTTTGGAATGAACATAATCTAGACTCCGAGGAACTCGGTCACATAAATCTTAGTTTGGAAGAAATAATTACAAATATTATTAAATATGGTTATAATGACGATTTAGAGCATACTATCAAAGTAGTAATTAAACTTAATGGTACACAAAAACTACAATTAGAAATAATCGATGATGGTATAGAATTCAACCCCTTTGAGCATCCAGCTCCAGACACATCTAAATCCTTGGAGGAAAGAGATATAGGTGGCCTTGGAATTCATTTAGTAAGAAACTGTATGGACTATTTTAACTACGAAAGAGAAAATAATATAAATAAAGTAGTTATGGTTAAAAATATCGGACAAAAGATAATATAGGAGAAATTGATGGAATCTAATAACGAAACTCAAGAAAATATTTCTCTTCTCAGACTCAAAGGTAAACTGGATTTTATAACCTCATCTGAATTTGAACAAAAATTTAATATTATGGTAAATGAGGGTGGCAAAAAGTTTATTTTAGACTTCAGTGAAGTAAGTTATATGAGCAGTGCGGGTCTGAGATTCCTTTTAATTGCTTCAAAAAAAACAAAGGGCAAAGTAGTACTCTTTGGCGTAAATGATGCAGTCAAACAAGTAATAGAAATAGCCGGTTTTGTTTCAATGTTTAAGTTTTCAAGCAGTCAGGATGAAGCAGTTGAAATTTTAACTAAAAATTAAATGTTTAATGTTGGCGCCAAGTTTATACTAAACCTCCCGATCATAGGCAAGAAAAACCAGTTCGATGAGGGTTTGATTGGAGAAATAACAGAAATTTTTGAACGACAGAACGGTAAAGCCTACCGGGTTCAGTTCAGTGACGGGAGAATTGCAGTACTGCCCCAAAATATAATAACCGAGACTTCTAGCCCTTTTGAAGAATAAAATATTAAAATCATGCATCGGCATAAAAATAAATACTAGGTGGTATTGCTGTTCTAGGAGGTATTGTAATAGTGGCTTTATCAGCGGCATCGGGTAAATGAGGACGGATATTTATGTTTAGAGCATTTGACTGCATTAAATACTAATTAAAGGCGTCACCCTTTTGGGCTACCGGTTATAGTTCCTGATTTTATAGTTTCTCAATTTCTTTTACTGACAGTCCTGAAAGATTACTTATTACTTTGGTATCCATCTTTAATGCTTTCATTCCTTTTGCCATTATGCCCGAAATGACAATGACACTTCGAATACGTCATACCCGAGGACATTAATCGGGTATCCAGTTTTTAAAAGAATAGATTCCGTCTGGAATCATGACGGAAT
>Ga0209988_10000424_pt1 | contig 26108 bp, 38 predicted proteins | sample N075metaG_FD_183115 | JGI IMG/M metagenome (GOLD analysis project Ga0209988, IMG submission 183115) | Deep subsurface microbial communities from Kermadec Trench to uncover new lineages of life (NeLLi) - N075 metaG (SPAdes) (version 2) | ecosystem: Environmental > Aquatic > Marine > Ocean trench... | reverse complement strand
GTACCGCTGTCAGGCGAACTATAGTCGGTTCGATGACGGCGACATGACTGATAGCCGTATATACCAGTGTGAGTTGGAATTAAAGCACGTTGGCGACCATCGCATTGTATACTCAACCAACAAGACAGTGGTTCACTATTGGAAGTAGTAATGACGTTCTGGTTCTGGTTAACTATCCTTGGTGGGCTATCGGCAATCTACATCTTTGTAGTGGCAGGATTGAGAGATGACGAATTTTGAATTTAATGATGTCGAACGATGGCCTGACAGTATACGAAAGAAGAACACAAGCCGCTGGTGTAAAGGTCGTCCAGGTATCAACCACCGATTTCAGGAAGCGGAGTACGTTAAGTTTACAGTGTGGACTTGGTACATCGACAAATGTACGGTTTGTGGTAAGCACGGACGAGTCGTAACGAGAGAGAGTGAGAATTAATGGATTGGGGACAGCTAATAGCGTACTTCTTTGTATCATTCATGGGATTTATTATCGGATATACGAGGCCGTGGAGGAATTAGATGGATTTCGTACTGTTTATGTTCGCTGGTGCAGTAATTAGTGTAGGTACCCTTATGGTGGTGATGGCTTTGCCGTTAGGAGAAGAGGAATTCAAGGATGAAACCGAAGGATCACAAGGATATGATGACGATTATGTTTGCCCTAACTGTCAGCGCCTTGATAATGTCGGCACTCATAGCTCTACAGTGTACAGTTGTACCGCCAAGCGCCCTTCAAGGGGCTATTGAGGCGGGTACACCGACGTTTGAGGAGAAATCATACCCATTTATTGAGACAGCAGAGGCTAAATAATGGAATTCGAACTCCGATTTCACGATAATGACAAGAAAACGGTGTGTGTTTACATCATTACAGGTAAAGGGGCGACTCCACCGCTGCCAGAAGTAGGGGAATTTGTGGATATAGGCATAGAAACGTATGCAGTAGTGGGGCGGCGGTACCGTTATTTGGAAGATCGGACGATTGTAACTCTCTATGTGGACATGTTAGAGGTCAATAAGCAAGGGGAAATAGTATAAATGGACGAATACGACACCGAAATCGAGTTTCCAGACGATGAATACCTACGTGCAGCCCAATATCGGAACAAAGGGAATAACAATGTGAGCAAAAAAACCCGTGATCGGGTGCTTGCACACATGATTAAGCACCATTCGGGCGAAAACAATGCAATAACGCTCTCAGGGCTTAAAAAGACGGCAATAGGGGACATTCAGGCCCGTGAGATACGCGCAGTAATGAGTATATCGGACGGTGTAGGCACCGCAAATTACTCAGGAAACAAGGGTTATTACATCTGTCAGACGGTAGAAGAGGTCAAAGAGACGAACAGAAAGCTGCGTGGTCAAGCTAAGTCCATGATTGCACGGGCGGATCGGCGTGATTTGTGGGTAGATGAACATGCAGTTGGAAATAGCTTGACCGAGGCGACGACAAAGACCTACAATGGGCTATCATGCGTCTCCGAAGACGGTGAAATACCCGCCTATATCATCGAACAGGAGTACCTACGAGGGTACAGACCGTAGACGGATTCCCTAATCTACCCTCCCTAATACCGGAAAGATCAAGGGAATTAGTGAAAATGGGGTATTTATCCGTATTTCATGCTAAAATGGGGTATTTAAGCCAATGACTACTAGATTCGACACAACTAACGCATTATGCCCCGATTGTAGGAAGGGGTACCACTGTTTCGGTACAACTTCGGGGTGTATATGTCGTATAGCGTGCGAAGACACTCACAAAATACCGGATGATGCCGTGTATCACCCTGGTAGTACGACTCCAATACCACCAAAAAAGCGTCCTCAGAAGGATAAGATGCCGCCAGGAGAGAGTACCAAGAGCCTTCGTGAGCAAAATCGTTACTTAGCAGAGGAAAATAAGCGATTAAGGGATAAATACGACGTATGATTGAAGCATTACAGACCGCATTAGTTAACGGATTCATTGGAACGTTGGGTGCGACCACCGCACTTTTCATATTTCACCTAATTAGGGGGGTATAAATGGCAGAACGATTCAAGAATGTGTCAATGGACGCTGCCGCGCAGTACAATGTCCTATCACAGATAGCAAATGGGCTGGATGATGTAGTATATGTTAACGAGGAATTGGCTGATGGCGCACTTGCGGTAGTTGCCGAGGTCGCAATGCAGCGATCTACCATCATTATGCAACATTTAGAGTCTCTACATGCCAACGAATGTAAGGAAGATGGGTGTATAAAGGCAAATGGGTGCGATGAATTCATACGTTTACGTGGATTCTCTATTGCAATGGTGCATCAGAGCCTAGGATTTGACTGCGGGGAGTGGGAAAAATGTGGAAAGCAGTCTATGGAAGGCGATGATTACGTTGACGCCTCTGGTATCCGTGTAAATCGACCCGATCAAAGATAATAAGAAACCCCCGAACCACCAGGAGTAATGAATGGTTCGGGGGTTTGCTGTACGCCCTTAATTACTGTTAGCTAGAGTCTCTTCCTTCTGATCCTCGTCAACAATAGTGGCGGTTAACGTCACATTGTCCTCAATTGAGCTATCGGCCTGCGTAGACCAGTTGGTATATGACTCACCCGCGTTGGCAGTAGCCGTCGCATAGCCCTTCCCACCCGTGCTACGGAGAACGTTAGACGCTGACGTGGTGCCTACAAAGATGGACTCGTTAGCCCATGCGTCCGCAGAGGCTCCGATGTACATGAATGTCCATCCGTCGCCTTCCTTTTCCTTAATTAACTCGTTAACGGAGTCCCTTGTCCACTCCGTAGACGCATTCTCGCCGCCGTCTGTAACAATAAGCACCAAAGTAGGTACTTGATCGAATACATTAAGCAGCTTCTTCTGCGCCTTAGTGGTTAAACCACACGCATATCCGATAGCATCAAGTAGATTGGTGCCTGATCCTGGTGTGTAATTGTCTTCGTCTAGACGAATTGCTTCTGATACTGGAGAATCTTCCATTAAGGTACGATACCCCGTGGTATCAAACTTGGTTAGAGAGACACGGACATCATCATCTTCATCCACGCTGCCGATCTTATCGAGGTAAGCGTTAACTCCCTCAATCGCTTCGGCCTTCATGGACTGCATGGAACCCGTCTCGTCCAATAATATGTGTACTAGTTTCATTTTTACCTTTCTCTACTCCTGTTTTTTCACTATCATGGTGCCGCCAAGCTTGCAAGTAGGGCAACGGTCTTTTTCTGGACGCCGTATCTCTAATTGGCAGACTGTGCAGTACATCATGGAAGTACGTATGGTGACAATTTGGAATTCAAGGTCTTTTCGGAGGGCGAACCAAGCGGCGGGAGTATCCCATTTGTTCTTATCGTAGACTAGTTTAACGGCTCCCATATCACTATGGAGGCGTCTAAGTGTGTCTATTAGAAGTTGTGTTTGTTGGAAGTCCATCCCAACACTTATAATACCATTATTGACCGTATAAAGCAACTTGCATGTAACACTGAGGGGTGCGAGAATAACTAACGAAAGGGGTTAAACATGAAATCAACCTTAGATGATGCGATATGGTTAGCAACTTCCGCCCACAGGGGGCAAAAGGATCGTAGTGGCCAACCGTTTATCCTACATCCATTGCGCGTAATGTGCAATATGAAGGATGATACGTTGCGAACAATTGCTATGCTCCACGATGTTGTTGAGGATACGGACTGGACGCAAGGGGGTTTAGAAGAAGCGGGGTATGAGATGGACGTTCTTTATGCTGTGGATGCCTTGACACGTCGTGATGATGAATCTTACCCTGAATATATCACGCGAGTTCTTATGAATCGATATGCAACGCGGGTTAAGTTACGTGATATTGAGGATAATACGAGCATCGATAGGATGCTGGTAACGGATCAACGTGATATTGAGCGGTTACGACGCTACAAGTTGGCATGGGATCGACTAGAGCGAAAGGATTGGGCGAGCTAAGTATTAGAGGAACCCTAACCACGCCAAAACTGTCGATGCGACCGCTGTGGGTTCAATAGTTATGCCGCCGATTTTGTCTAATCCTACTACGGCTGCGGTTAGTCCGATCAATCCCCTTGTCGCCCAATCAAGGTAGCGACTATCCCGCTTATCCTGTTTGTAATCCACTACAAATTTGTCAAAGTTATCTAAAGCTTCCATCAGCTTACCGTGTTCTTGATCGTGTCTAGAATTATTCATTAGGTAACACCCTAAAGTTTTCCGAAATTACCGTATAAACACAGGCTCCGTTGCTACATCCCTCGGCGGTGGAGTCGGAATCATACGAGATATGCGTATGGACATTGTACACGCCTTCTTCTAAGGAAATGAGTGGCCTACCCCGCGTTACAAAGTCTTCACATCCAGGTAGTACTGTCACGTCACCAGTAGCTAGGAAGATAGGGACACCACTATTATGTACGGTAGTGTAGAATTCACCGTGGATAGTCTTATCTGTGTTGTTGCATCTAGTGAAAGTCAATCCAAAAGTGTCGTCAGTTTGATATGTCTCTTGATTGGGTACTGGTTTATCCATATAGACAAGGGGCTGTTGATCATCCTTAAAAATAAACGTATCAGCAACGAAAAAGGAGATTCCACCAAGGATTAATCCTGTAAATAAGACAGCTATTACGTTATTGAATTTCATTTTGTTCACCTTTTCTTATTATTCGAGGGTTGCCGCCACCATTTAATGTAAGTATCCCCGTTCACAACCCTTGATCGCAAGCGTTTTCCCAACTATACTGATTATATGAATATCACATTCTTTAACGACAGCCGAGAAACCTTGACAGTACACCCTGCATCGTTAATTCCGACAGGATACAAGGTAGGGGACGGGGTACCCCCATTCGCAATGGTATCGTTTAAGGTTGAAGATAGTTGTGATGATGTCTTTATCAAGGTATGGCACCAGAATTCATACCAAGCAATCCTGGTACGGCCTCACGAAAGGAGCCACCATCCCAATTTCTAACTCGCCGCCGCCCGTTGAGCCACGTACGCTCGATCCAGCCAAGTTACAACTCGAAAAGCCGAAGACATTTCGGTGGACAAACGATCCAGACAACACGTACATTAGAACAGGCGGCTGTACTGACGGGTGTGGCGCTTGCTGTGAGTCCCTATTCCTTCCCTTGAAGGAAGGTATCGAGAAATCTGAGGGATTCGAAGACTATACGAAGTGGCTTAAGCTACACGGAGTCATCTTATTCAGAAGCAACGGTGAGTTGCAGGCCCATATCCCAATCCAATGCGAGGCGTTGACGGACGACAAGCGATGTGGAGTATATGGTACAGACGAACGGCCCGATATGTGCCACGACTACCCACAACATCCCGCAGAACTAACTGGACTTGAGGATATTTGCACGTATCAACTTCACAAGGTTCCTACTAAAATGCTAAACAAGGCGGTGGGTCATGGTGACTAGCGCATGGATGCCAGGAATGAAGTGGGTAAAGAAACTAGTGGGGAACCAAGTCCCCAAGAAAGACCCTAATAAGGCGGCTGTTATGTATCGACCAATTTATACGATAGTGAAATGGGAAGGCAAGTCGGATGGCCACACAGTACAGGAGTGTGCCTGCGAAAGAATTAGTGATACTGGAACAGGTAAGCACGAAGAACGCCGCCCCGCTGGTTTCTATTGGGAGAATCGCCACTTCAACAGCCTAGTAGAAGCTGAGAACAACCAAGCATTTATGGAATGGTACAAGGATGGCGGTAAAGAGATCATGGCAGAAGATAAACTTGTGCTTCGGCCCTTACAGTATACGGGGGATGACCCGCCAAGACCGCGTTACGGGTTCTACTTCCACGAACATGAGCGGAATATGTCACGAAATGAAATACAAGATTACCGTAAGACTGGTGAGATCCCGTCAAGGTATATGATTGGACGGCCAATTTAGGTGGTGAAAACGCTTTCCCTATAAAGGGAGGCGTTCTATGATCATAATAGGAATCTTTTTTCGATCTTTTTTCAAAAAGACCCGAAAAACCCTTGACACACGCACCCCGCGTGTGTATATTAGGATTACGGGTAAGGTAAAACTTATCTGAGCCACGGAAACGTGGGGGTGTAAACAATAGAGGTCAACCTGACCGACACCTATATAATTGAATAGCGTGATGAACGCAAAATAAGAAACTTTATGAGTGGCTACCTGTTGGTAGCGGGTGGTCACTCTTAGGGGAATTAGCACAATTGGGAGTGCAACTGCTTTGCAAGTAGTAGGTTGCGAGTTCGAGTCTCGCATTCTCCACCAGCCTTCGTAACTCAACTAGGTTAGAGTAGTCGCCTCTTAAGCGAAAGGTTATGGGTTCGATTCCCATCGAAGGTACCATCCGATATGGCGCAATGGTAGCGCACGCGGCTGTTAACCGCTAGGTTGTAGGTTCGAATCCTACTATCGGAGCCATTCGGAATCGTCTAATGGTAGGACAGCAGCCTTTGAAGCTGTTTACCTAGGTTCGACCCCTAGTTCCGAATCCAACCAGTGTAGTAAAAGTAGGATTACAGCGGCCTTTTAAGCCGACAGAAGAGGGTTCGAGTCCCTTCGCTGGTACCAATCACGGTCGTCTAGAGGAATAAGGATTCCTGACTTTCAATCAGGCAGATGCGGGTTCGAGTCCCGTCCGTGATACCAGTGCCTATGATGTTTAATGGCTAGCATGTATGCCTTCCAAGCATAATGTGTGGGTTCGAATCCCACTAGGTGCTCCAAGGTGAGTGTGGTGTAGTGGTTAACATTGCCGACTGTGAATCGGTTGTCATGGGTTCAAATCCCATCATTCACCCCACAGTGCGTAGGCTAGTCAGGTAAGTCACTCGGTTCGGAACCGAGAGATCGAAGGTTCAAATCCTTCCGCGCTGACCACAGGGTATAGGGGAGTCAGGCCGTCCCCATTTGGTTTGGAACCATAAGATCGCAAGTTCGAATCTTGCTACCCTGACCAGCCGTATTCGTCTAGTGAACCAGGACACCGCCCTCTCAAGGCGGAGATCATGGGTTTAAATCCCATATACGGTACCACGCGGAATAGAGAAGTGGCCTATCTCGCTTGCCTCATAAGCAGGAGATCGTCGGGTTCGAATCCCACTTCCGCTACCAGCCTTACTAGCTCAATGGATAGAGTAACAGTTTCCTAAACTGTAGGTTATCGGTTCGAATCCGATGTAAGGTTCCATGCTCAGTCCTTCGGGTGAAGAGGTTCAAACCCTCACTGAGCAACCACTTTATCGAGTGAACCTTTTCGATGTGTTGTGACTGAATATACGGCAACGCGGCGTAAAGGTAAATTAGAACTAACCGAGAGGTTAGGTTTCTTGTGCGGGTGGACAGTCGCCGTTGCCGAAAGGCGTGGATAAGATAGGCTGTCATAGTGTAAGCCCCAAAACACAGCAGGGAACGTGGCAACATTTCTGATGGTTGTAATCCCAACTCTGAATACTGCAAAATATTTGGTACTGCGGGGGGATGCAAGCTTGGAGAAGGAAGGTCGGGATTGTAGAGGCTAGCCCCTCGAAGTCTACGGTGATTTCTCCTGACACATCGGAGAGGTTCAATCGATAAAGCAAAGGCTCCTAGGTGTAACAGGTTTTGCATACCGCCCTGTCAAGGCGTAGGTAACGGGTTCAAGTCCCGTAGGAGTCGCCAGGAGAGACTGCCATAGGTGCGGTACCCCGCTTGGAAAGCGGCTGGACTATTAAAAGGTCTTGTGGGTTCGATTCCCTCTCTCTCCGCCAGCTTCTATAGCTTAAGTAAAGCGTCGTGGTTAACAAAGAGTGCAGCGAAGTTACGGGTTCATATCCCGTTGGAGGCTCCAAGCTTAGGTAGGTTAAGATAAACCGTACCATTGGGCCGCAACCTTCGGAAGAAGGTGTAAGTCAGCTTAGTGGTAAAATGAGGGTGTCGATCCCGTCCCTTTGCTCCATAGGAAAGACTGCCATTAGGCGTAGCAACCCGTTTCGAAAACGGCTGGCTCTTAATAGGGCTTGGGGGTTCAATTCCCTCTCTTTCCGCCAGGATTGTCTGCCATTTGGTGTGGTACACCGCCTTGAAAGCGGCTGACCGTAACAGGTTTGGGGGTTCGACTCCCTCACAATCCGCCAGCCTACGTAGCTCAATTTGGCAGAGCAATGCTTTCGTAAAGCATAGGTTGTGAGTTCGAGTCTCACCGTTGGCTCCATGCGGTATTTAGAAAAAACCAGGATCGTAGGTGCAATTCCTACCGCCGCAACCAATTTCTCCGTGGTCATCTAAACACCGACTAACATGTTAGCGAGTGAATTAGTGGACTAAGTACCCGCCACGGAGACAAACATTCATGGCGTCGTACAGCTTGGTACGACACGTTTGGAAGTAGTGGGAAGGGGCTTCTGGACTCCTTAAATAGTGATTAAACGGCTAGGCAAGACTATACTTGAGTCCGGTTCTACCAACAGGGTTCGCCCTGACCAAGACTTGGGAGGAAAGTCCGCCCGACCGATAGGCAACGTATCCGTTCTTAATAAGACGGGCCTCTGTCAACTGCGTGCAGATAGCGGGTTATAAAGACAGAAGAGATGGCACCAACAGAGAATACTGTAAGCGAAAGGAGTGGTCTGCACCCATAGGGTCGCCGCCCTGCCACTCGATTTTGCCATGACCAGAATGTGAAAATAGGGGATCGCGTTGCGGGGTCGTAGACATGGCTGGTAGCCTATCATAGACCATGTGTTAGCTAGAGAGATGTAGTCTCATACTGCTTCATGCAGTTGGACAGAAGGCGGCTTATGATCGAGTCGTTTAATCAACGAGCCAAAATAGCTCAGTTGGAAGAGCACATTCTTGGTAAGAATGCGGTCGCGAGTTCGAGTCTCGCTTTTGGCCCCACGGAATATAGCATAATGGTAGTGCGACAGTCTCATACGCTGTTCTGTCTAGGTTCGAATCCTAGTATTCCGACCAGCACTCATAGCATAATCTGGTTAATGCATCCGTCTGATACGCGGACGACTCTAGGTTCGAATCCTAGTGAGTGTACCAGCAGAGGTAGTGTTAACGGTTAGCACACCGATCTTATATGTCGGTAGTATGGGTTCGAATCCCAACTCTGTACCAGCCTTAGTAGCTCAGGACAGAGCGCCCGTGGATGCATCATTCGGGAGGTCGGTAGGTGAAAGTCCTACCCTATGGGTACCTAGCCATAATAGCTCACTGGTAGAGCGGTCGGTTGAAGCCCGTCGCGCAGCAAGTTCGATTCTTGCTTATGGCACCAGCGAAAGTAGCGTAGCGGTCAACGCATCTGCTTGCCAAGTAGAGGATCGAGGGTTCGAATCCCTTCTTTCGCTCCAGCCTTTGTGATGGAATTGGAATACATAACGGTCTTAGAAACCGTCGCCTGTGATGGGCTTGCGAGTTCGAGTCTCGCCAAAGGTACCAAGTAGCGCATGTATTGGAGAACTAAGCAGGCTGTAACCCTGTGGCCCTGACGGGCTGAGTGAGTTCGATTCTCACCGCTACTACCAGCGTGGCTAACTCAATTTGGTTAGAGTGCCTGCTTTACACGCAGGAAGTTGTGGGTTCAAGTCCCGCGCCGCGTACCAGCCAGTGAAGCTCATTAGGTAGAGCAACGGTTTTGTAAACCGAAGGCTGTGGGTTCGAATCCCACTACTGGCTCCATCCAAAGTAGCATAACGGTATTGCACTCGGCTCTGAACCGAGAGACTTCTAGGTTCGAATCCTAGCTTTGGAACCAGCCTGCTTAGCTTAGTTGGATAAAGCGCAGCCCTGCGAAGGCTGAGAGCACAGGTTCGAGTCCTGTAGTGGGTACCAGGGGACGATTTGGTATCGATTGCGTGTAAACCGTTAACGCGAGCACGTAACACGGCGGTTCGAATCCGCCCGTCTCCACCAGGGGTAATAGCTCTAAATGGGAGAGCGTCTGATTCGCATCTAGAAGGTTCCGAGTTCGAGTCTCGGTTACTCCACCAGGGAAATTAGCTCAGTTGGCTAGAGCGTTGCATTGACATTGCAGAAGTCACAGGTTCGAGTCCTGTATTTCCCACCAGCCCTTGTAGCTCAGTGGACAGAGCGATTGCTTTCTAAACAATTGGTCGTGAGTTCGAATCTCACCAGGGGTTCCAGCCCGTATAGCTCAGTTGGACAGAGCATTGGTCTTCGAAACCAAGTGTCGTCGGTTCGAATCCGACTATGGGTTCCACATCATATGGTGTATTGGGAAGCATTCGCCCTTCGGGGGGAGGCATGGGTTCGAATCCCATTATGATGACTTGCAAGAATGTGTCTAGGGAGCTATAGGTGGAGTTCTGACACTCCACTGAAGCCGTTGTCAGGCGGTAGCGCCAATGCGTGGCTTACCATAATCATGTTCTTGTTTAGGAAGAATGGTCGAGAGGCTTATGGCACTGGTTTGCTAAACCAGCGACGAGTTAAATCGTTCGGGGGTTCGAATCCCTCTTCTTCCGCCAGCGGAGTAGGTCATGGCGACCAAGTAGATTCCAAACCTACAGGGACGAGTTCGATTCTTGTACTCCGTGCCAGCCTTTGTGATGAAATGGTATACATGATGGTTTCAAAAACCATTGCTCTAACGAGCGTGTGGGTTCGACTCCCACCAAAGGTACCAGCCGTTGTGGTGAAATTAGGTATACACGACAGATTTAAAACCTGTTGTCTGTAATGGACGTGTGGGTTCGATTCCCACCAGCGGCACCAGACGCTATAGCCAAGTGGTCTAAGGCAGTAGTCTGCAAAACTTCTATCGTGGGTTCGACTCCCACTAGCGTCTCCAGGGATTCAGGAGGGAAACCTTATGCGTCCTACCAATTAACAGTTTGGCACACAGACGTTCATCATGCTACTCAATTTGACGCATATCGCGCCGACCCTTTGCGGTCGGCGCATATTTTTTCGATAAAAGGGTGGGAATAAGCCCATAAGGTATTGATCCCAACAGCCCCTCCTGCTACACTACAATTGGCTGGAAAAACAGCAACCTAAAACGAAAAGGTGCTTGGTCTACTTGCTGTTTTTCCAGCCATTTTTGTTCCTAAAACAACCAGATTTGCTCGATAGCAACTAGTTCAAACCGCCGCAAGGAGTATCACTGTGACTACAGCCGTATCAACGCCTCTACCGTCAACAGCATCCAAGTTCACACAGAACGCATTAACACTATTGCATAAGAGGTATTTATGGCATGGGGAGAAGTATCAGGAAGATGACAACCATTTCTGTAATGACTGTTCGGTGCGGACACGGAAAGCGACAAAGAACCCGCTAGCACGTGAGTACCATGAGATTCTGGACGAATTCTTTGATCGGATCTCTATGGGGAACCAGGAATACCGCGATGTGATGACTGACCGGAAATTCCTTCCGAACAGCCCTACGATGTTCAACATCGGTACAGGGATGGGAACCTTGAGTGCTTGTTTCAAGTTTGATGTGGGAGACTCAATGGAATCCATTATGGAAGTCGCGCATAAGAGCGCAATGGTTCAGAAGTTTGGAGGCGGAGTAGGGTACTACGTAGGCAACCTACGAGCAAAGAATTCACCAATTAAGACGACACACGGGAAGGCATGTGGGCCTGTTGAAGTGCTTCGCATGTACAACCAAGTAGCCGAATTAATAACACAAGGCGGCAAGCGGCGTGGCGCACAAATGGGCATACTGGATGTTGATCATCCAGACATCAAGGAATTCATCCACATGAAGGATGACATTCCGCGATGGGAAGCATTAGCTACGCGGCTTGAGGAAGAAGGTGATCTTGATCTAGCGGCTACTTTGAGAAAACAATCAGAGGCGATGCAGACATTCAACATTTCCGTTGCTATCACCGACGACTTTATGGAACGAGCAGGGGAAGATGACGATTCGCCTGAATGGGAACTATTACAGGAAATGGCACAATCTTCATGGACATCGGGCGATCCTGGTGTGTACTTTGTAGATCGTGCGGAGGCGACTAACCCTACACCGTGGTTAGGTCGCTTGACCGGAACAAACCCATGCGGCGAAGTTTGTTTGCTAGATAATGAGCCGTGCAACTTGGGGAGTATTAATCTAGGGTTAATGACCACTCAGGAAGGATTTGATAAGAACGAACTACAAAGAGTGGTTCGAATAGCGATAAGGTATTTAGATGATGTTTTGGATGAAAATGAATTCCCAAACCCAGATATTACAACAGCTTCGTTGGCAACACGCAAGCTTGGCTTGGGTGTCATGGGGTGGGCGGATGCTCTTGCACTCCTAGAAGTCCCGTACGACTCTGAGCTAGCAATAATACTTGCTGAGAAGACTATGGAATTTATCAACGATGTGGCTGTAGAAGAGACTGAATTACTAGCAAAGGAAAAAGGGGCGTATGCAGCATGGGCTGACCGACCAGAAGCTTACCAGGACGCACCAGAGCGTCGTAACGCCACAGTAACTTGTATAGCGCCGACTGGCTCTATATCGTTGCTAGCAAACGCGTCAGGAGGAATTGAGCCACACTTTGCTCATAAGTGGACACGCGAGATGGGTGACGGTACGATGTTCCAAGAAGAGATTCCGGTTATTCGTCAATTGGAAAAGCGCGGATCTAAGTTTATGCCAGCAATTGCTACAAAGGTTAGCGCGGTATATCACGTAAAGCATCTTGCCGCATTCCAGAAGTACACGGAGTTGGCTGTGTCTAAGACAATTAACATGGCACCGGATGCTACTGTACAGGACGTTTCTCAGGCATGGTTTAGTATGTGGTCTTCTGGATGCAAGGGCGGTACGATTTATCGTACTGGATCACGCGAAAAGGAAGTATTGGTAGCAGACAATGGTAAGAAGCCGAAAACGAGTGAAAGTGTGTGGGACAAGCTTGCAACAATACGTGATGCTATTCCATCAGAAGAACACGCCAAGCTACCCGCGAACCTAGCACAATCAATTAGCTCTAACGGGGATGGGCCGTTGCCGTCACCGCGTAAGACACTACACGACACGCATGAGAGTATAACGCACAAGTTTACTGTCGGCGGTCAGAAGGGATGGATACACGCTGGATTATATGATGATGGAACTTTGGGCGAAGTTTTTCTTGACATCGCCAAACAGGGATCGACAGTATCGGGTCTTGCCGACGTGCTGGCCATTTGTGTCAGTCTAGGCTTACAACACGGTATTCCTGTTGAAGAGTTTGTAGATAAATTCCGTCAAACACGGTTTGAGCCGTCCGGTATGACGGGAAACAAAGAAATTCATACGGCTACATCATTAATTGACTATCTTGGCCATTGGCTAGAGAATCAGTTTGTAGAGTCTCCGGTCAAGGTCGCCTCAAACAACGGCATGGGGTGTCCTGACTGTGGGAATGGTTTAGCCTTCCAAGATGGCTGTGAATCGTGTACTTCGTGCGGATGGTCACGATGTGGATAGGAGTACCCCTTGCGCGTATCAAAGCAGTCGCTTATGGTATCGAGAGGAACGCAACTGAAGCTTCCATTTAAGAGTGGGGGGAACCAGCTTAAACTGATCTAAAGGGGGGTCAATTGGCTAAACCAGATTGGGATACATACTTCATGGGGATCGCGAAAGCAGTCCGCGAAAGATCGGGCTGCTGTCGGCGTCACTTTGGATGTGTCATTGTAGGACAAGATCACGGCATTATCAGTACAGGCTATAACGGCACCCCTGCGGGTGTCGATAATTGCGACGAGGGTGGCTGTACACGCTGTAACAACCCTGACGTAACTAAGGGTTACGGGTACGATGTTTGTCTCTGTGAACACGCAGAGCGGAACGCAATTTACTACAGCAACACGTCTTATCTGGGCGGGGCAACTCTCTACATCACAGGGCGACCTTGTATGGAATGTATGCGAGCAATCGTATCCAAGGGAATTGGTCAGGTTGTGTGTATAGAAGATGGATTCCATTACGAACACCCGTGGGAAAATGATTATCAGAAGTTGGTAAAACAGGGGTTAGTGTACATGAGGTTCGTTGATGACATTGAAGATTAAGTATGATCCCGAAATCTATCTTATTGCACGCCCTACGTTCATTGTCGAAGAGATGCGGCGGTTCCTCCATAAGAATGACATGTCAGGGGAGAAGCTACGCGATGCCAGCGGTACAGACGCAGAAAAGATCACAGAGATGGCTACGCGACTGTGCTACCAGTCCTACAAGACTGGCAGGAAGTCGTCAGACTTCCACACAAACATCATTGAATCAGGCCACGGTTCCACATTAGAGCACGTTAACTGGACATTCATTATCGCTGGCGTATCCCGCTCATTCTCTCATGAATTAGTGAGGCACCGTGCAGGGTTCGCTTACTCGCAGCTATCGCAGCGGTATGTGGACGCAAGTGATATTGCCTTCGTTATGCCACCAGCAATCCAGCAACTATCAGTTATTGATCGGGATGTGTGGCAATGGTCGATGGTGCAGTCCCTTGATGCGTACAAAGCACAAGTTAAGCAATTAATTGATGCGTACACTAAAGCAGAATTAGAGAATGGCGTCTTTGGCGATAATGTGAAAAGCTTCAGTAAACTACCCCGTGACGTGAAGACTTCCATCCGTAAGCGTGCAAGGGAGGCGGCACGGTCTGTCCTACCCAACGCCGCAGAGACTCACATCGCTGTGACAGCGAATGCACGGGCATGGCGACACTTCATAGAGATGCGTTCAGCAGACTACGCTGACGCGGAAATAAGGAAGGTTGCTGTAGCAATTTATGATGTGCTGGTAGTAGAGTCTCCACAGTTATTTGGAGACTTCGAAAAGGAAGAACAAGACTTAGGTTGGTTTGACGAAGAATTGCCGCCAGCACTAGTCACAAAGAACCACAAGATCTAATAACCTTCTGGCGGGACTCCATAGGCAAATTTATATGCACCATCAGGGACTTCATCAGGATCATCGATATTTCCGATTGAATCTCCGTCTTCTCCGCGTGCGAAATTCTCTTTAGTCGTTACGATAAATTGTTGATTATCCATGTCTAGGAAGCCGTGAGGCGTACAGCCGAATGCAACAAATTTCTTGGTTTTGTCTATATTATCAAATTCCGTAAGTTCGCACCAATTGGCGCAAATTGGACATAATAGACCATCCCGTGAGAAAGTAAAAAATGGTTTGTGTTCTTGTTCCCACTGTCGCGTTTGTCGCCAAAAATTACTCGACATAGTTATGGTTTTCCCTGCATACGTCTTGGTGGTCGTAGGGTAGTCCACAATTGCACAATTCCTCAACACGCCTCTTACTATTCTCTAATTTATCTATTGTGGTTACAAACATGGATGGCGTGTCGCAGTACATACAATAACCACGTACTTTTCGTACGTGGTCAGGATAAAGGTTCTTCTCAAAAGATTTGGGCTTAAAGGTTTCTAGCCCGTCGAAGTATCGTTGTTTAGATTCATGGTGACAATAAGCCACTAGAATACGACGAGCGCGGCGCTGTGTTGATTGTACTTTCCTACTCACTGATAAATTAAACTATACAAAACTTGCTTTGTCAAGTTTTTATGCTTATAATGCTTTTATGGGTAATAACCAAACAAAGGGGACTTCAAAAAGCCGTCTCATTGAATCAAAGGATACGTTCGAACGTCTGGTGGCTATTAAAGACGCCAGTGACGAAGAATTTTCCGCGACCGAAGCATTGATTCGTAAATCGGTACTGAGCCGAAAGGCTGTACGCCAATTACGTATGTCAGCTATGGAAGACTTGTTTGCCAGTGGGCAGACATCTGCCGAAGTGAAGATGGCATTCCTTACTGACAAAAAGCTACAACCTCTCTTAGCCAACTGGAAGACGGACGGTGACAAGGGGTATATTGCTTTTGGTAATGAATTGCGTGCAGCGGGGAAGGCTGTAGATGATGACGAGTCGGATGCGGCCCTACGTGGGTATAAACGAATCCTTAGACTAATTCTCGCTCAGGCAACTAACGCTATGACACAGGCGACAGGGGCGCAAGTACGGCCCCTACTAGAACTAGCGAGTGACACAGCACGCGCCATTGCCATCATGGAAGGCGCAATCTTCCAGACACCAGGACAGGTAGCATCACCAATGGGCGGTCGGCCAACAAAGGATGGCGGGTTCGCCCCAACTCATTCAGGGCCACTAAATCCAGATGAAGTGGATCAAGAAGAAGGTATACCATTAGATAAATTCAATATGGACATGGGCGAGATGATGAAGACTTTTGAGGCAGATGATGACGCAGAGAATCCCCTTGCGAATGATTAATGAATCAAACCAAGCAATTATTATTGATATAGTGGATCGGAAGTATGAGGTAAAGACTACAAGCCTTGCTATATCACCAGACAGTTTACCACCACTAGGCAAATTGATAACTTACATTGGAGAAGATGAAGTTATTGTTTTGGGATCAGGAACGATGACTATTAGACAGGAGAATGAATGACATGGCAGTACCACAAACGAAGTTCGACACCATCAAGGATAAGCTAATATCACGAAAGTTCTGGATCGTTCTAGCATCCGGTACTCTAGTGCTGTTTGGTGAACAACTTGGATGGGATATTGACGCGGACACCATCCAGAATTTGGTATGGGTTCTTCTAGCATACCTTGGAGCGCAGGGTGCAGTTGACGCTGTAGGTGCGTACAAGAACGGGAAGTAACTCATAGATTGTTCAAAGCTTCCTAAAAAGGCGTATAGCGTCAAAGGAAACCTCGTCACCGTGCGGCGTCAAAAGCGCGTCCACGGTGACGAGTTGGAGATCGGCCCGTATCGTCCGTCTGGTACAGAGGGTGGATGGTTCCCCCATGTAGGTCAACTACCTATTTGGATGGAGCGTGAGAAGAAGCAGCTATTTATGATAGCTGGCACGCAGGGCGGTAAGTCCAATATGGGGCCACCTTGGCTCCATAGGGAAATCCTAGACGCGGTAAATAAGCGTGGAGACAAACAGGATTCAGCATTTGGTATTGTAACCCCTACTTTCCGTATGGGCCAGCAGCTAGACGTTGGAATGTCCCGTATGCTGCAATACTATCGTCAGGTATTCGGTTGGCCCGAAGACATCATTTTCCGTAAGAAGTATATGACAATTGACCTACACCCTGTAGGTTTACCTATATTTATCTACGCTGGTTCGGCTGAACGTCCGCGAGCACTTCAGGGTTCCCGTATGGAGGCTGTGTGGATTGATGAAGCAGGAATGATCCCTAAGCCTATTGTTTTCTACGAAACTTCACAGCGTCTTCGTGGTGAGGGTAATATGCTTGTCACCACTACTCCTTACTTGGCAGGGGCGTGGTTGAAGGATTTCGCACAGAAGGCAGAAGACGGAGATCCGGACATTTTAGTTGTGCGGTATCCATCAATTGTTAATCCGTTCTATTCACTGAAACAGTGGGAGACGGCAAAGCACCAGTGGCCAGCGTGGTACTTCAATCAGCGTTGTGGTGCGATGTTCGAGCAGCCAGCGGGGTTGGTCTACCAGGACGTTACATATGTCGAGTCATTCACGATTCCTCGCAATTGGAAGAGGATCATGGGCATCGACCCGACAAATGGTGGGCCAGACGAGTTTGCGGCGGTATGGATTGCCATCGATCCGAACACTGGTACGTGGTATGTCTACCGTACGTTCTACTTGTCTTGCCGTCCGCCACCACACGCCATTGACTCAACTATTCGTCTCCCGTCTGACATGTTGAATAGCATAGTTGAAATGTGCGTTTATGACGAGTGGGATGAAGGTATGCAGGAAATGGTACCGACCAAGGATCGAGAGAAGATAGATCGTATATTCTATGATCCGTCCGCGCCTTGGCTAAACCTTTCGTTATCAGAGAAGTTCCCTGACACAACAATCTTCAAGGCCGATCCTGGTCACGCGGGAATCCTTGAGGTAGGGGCCGCATTTAAGACAGAGCAGTTAGTAGTATTTGATACTCTAATTGATTTCAAGCACGAACAGACTAATTACTCATACTTCGTAAACGAGTATGGTGAAACAGAGAAGGATGAACCGAGAGACTTGTACAACCACATTATGGATGCGACACGGTATGCGGTTCGTCAAAGCGATCAAGCTAGAAGTCTAGCAGGGTTCAGTGTGGCATGACTTACAAATTTTCAGGTGACGAGTATATGAGCGCCCGTGAGTTAAGACGTGCTGAAAAAAAGAATAAACAGCAGCGTCGAAAAGATATGCATATCGCAATTAAAGACCTTTTACAACAAACAATCGATAAAAAGGTTGTGAGAACCGTTGCAAGCGATGAAGCATAGACTTAAGCTGAGTATGTGAGGCCATCAAGAATTCAACCAGGGACACCCGAAGAAGGGAAAGTAATTACCTTCAAAGATGGGCCACGGTTGTTACAGGATTATTTGGCTACTCATGCGAAAGATGATGAATATCCAGAAATGACTTATCAGGAATGGATGGACGAAATCGGACATCGTAAGATAGAGGGCCAATTTGTGGCCACAGCATTTGAGAAGTTGGTAAATAACCACTTCGCACTGTAAGGGAGAAATATCATGGCAAAAGTAGCTTTAAGACAGGTCTTACCGACACAGATTCAGGTACAGGAATCTGACCTAGAATCAGCAACTAATGACGGTCTTGGTGTATTGCGCGTTGTGCGTGGTACGTATGACTTCGCAGTTGACGCTGGAGCAACTGGCACGATTACGCTAAAGGATGAGAAGACGCGAGCCGACATTGTAATTCCAGACAACGCAGTTATTTGGTCTTCGGTGATTGATGTCGTTACGACAGTCGCTACGGCTTCGGCGGACACTGGAACACTTGCGGTTACAGTCAACACCGCAAATGACATTGTTATAGCAGTTGCTCCGGTCACGATGGGTGACGTTTGGGATGCTGGTATTCAGGCTGGTATTCCGGTAGGAACAGCCGCCACAGCAATTAAGCTAACCGCAGCACGTACACCGTCTGTTGTAATCGCTGGACAGGTTGTTACGGCTGGTAAGTTTACTCTAATCCTGACTTATTTCTTAGGTGACTAAGAAGATGGAGGCGGTTCCGGTTGAGGATAATCCGGAACCTGAATATGACATAGTTCGTATTCATTACAACAAAGAACAAAGGGCGGATGATCCAAATTTCCGACCGTGGATCATCAAACACGGAAAAACGATGTACAGAGTAAACGAGTACACCGTGGTTGGAAAGGCTTGGGGTATATATACCCCCGACCCGAATGAGGAAACGCACGCATGGCTTGAATGTCGGGCCATTGTAAAAATAGAAGCAGACAAAGCGTGGATTATCACAGAGTAGGAGAAATATCATGGCGTTAGGATCATCATACACAGGCGAAGACGAGCTAGACACAGTAATGGACTCCCAGGAAGGTGTCGCTGGCGTCGATGACGCTGAAGAATCTGTATTCATGGGTCTGTTGGCTGCTATTTGCCAAGCAGCAGTCGAAGCACAGGAAAGTACCGCAACCGATAGGTTCGCTGAGAATTACGGTGCTCACACCGTTATGCTTGTGAACCAAATTGCGATATTGGCACCGTTAGTACGCACGGAGATCATCGAAGCATCGGGATCGACAGTGGCAGAATTGTCAGCGACAGCCGACGATAACCACACTTGGGCCAACCTTGCACGAGTGCATTAACCTAACGGGTTAAACTTGAGTGGCGGGGGGCAGGGCAATTTGTCCTGCCCCTATTAAATAACAGGAGAAAACGATATGGCAAATTACAAGTCAAAGGCGGGGGTCGTACTACGATTCGATTCCGGTAATTTAACCGCCGCTGAAACTGTTGTACCTATTACGGGATTGGGAGCGTATAACCGTGCAGTAATTGGTATTAATATTTTGGCAAATATGGTTGCAGTATCTAACGAAGAGGTTGACTTCTTCATTGAGACATCCTATGATGCGGCAGCGAATATTTACGTAGATTCAACTACTAACACAGCCGAAACTGTTGAGGTAGGGGAGACGGCTATTGGTGTTGTCAGTGGAGCCGTGTTCGAAGTTGGTGACGTGATCCGTATGGATGAAGAAAAGATGCTCATTACAGGCATTGTTACAAACGTTATAACCGTTACACGCGCACACGAAAATACATTTGAAGCGACACACATTACAGCACTAGACATATTCCTACTTCGTGCAACGTGGGTTGTTCTGGCTAGACTAAACTACGATAACAGTGAAGGTGACGGCATTGCGCCGTATGCTGTCATTACCGTAGGGTCTGCGCCTAATTCGCTTATTGTCGATGTCCAGCCAACCGTAGCAGATGATGCTATTCAAGCATTACCGTTAGGTGATCGATTACGTATTCGTACAGCAATCAACGATACACCTACCTATCGCTACGAAGCAGTTGCTCAATTCTACACAGACTAAGGGGAATACTCCATGCCATTAAGCATAGGCCGACAACGTGAGCCAGATGTGGAAAAAGATCATGTCACAGATGTACCGCGTGTAAACCCTATGGGCGTAGGTACGCCTTCCACTAGGGATGCGCGTGCGGGAAGGCTGTCAGCGCGACAGCTACGCTCTTGGGCCGACCACAGTGAGTGGGTTAGGGCCGCTATCAATCACCGCCGCGCTCAGGTATCACAGTCCGAATGGTCAATTAAACCAATTGACGAAGACTTACCTGTTAATGAATCAATACAAACACGTCTTGAACTTTTGATTATTCACCCGAATAATAAGCAACAAACATTCCGTGAGTTAATTGAACCAGTTATCGAGGATGTGCTTGTTCTTGATGGTGGAGTAATTGAAAAGAACTTGAATGCTAAGGGCGAACCGGAAGGTATGGTCTTGGTCGATGCGCCGTTTATGCGTATCCGTCCTGATTGGACAGGTGATCTAGAAGAGCCGCGCTATGAGTGGTGGCCAAATGATCGCTTCCAAGCGAGCCTGATGGACAATCAGGTACTTTACATGATAGCGAATCCGTCCAGCCACCGTGTATACGGTTACTCTCCACTTGAAGCATTGGATAAGACTATCCGTGCAGACATGGACGCAGCCGCTTACAACACACGAAATGTTAATCAAACGAACCCTGACGGAATCCTTAACTTAGGAGAGAACGTTGGGCCAGATCAGCTAGATCAATTCCGCGCATATTACGACTCAGAGGTTATGGGTCGCAAGCGTATGGGTATGATCGCTGGTGTCAAGAACCCTCAGTATATTCAGACAGGACACTCTGCGAAAGACATGCAATTCATGCAATGGCAAGTCTACTTGCTTCGTAAGATTGCTGCCGTGTTCGGTATCGCCCCACAGGACTTGGGTGTAACATTCGACGTTAACCGAGCTAACGCGCAGGCACAGCAAGAGATTAGTGAAGACCGTGGCCTAAAGCCGCTATTGAGACTAATCGAGGAACAGTTTAACGCTAAGATCGTAGCGGACTTCGCTCGTACAGAAGCGCGGCGTCAGTACGACCAGAGTAATATAGATTTCCGTACATACCGTGCAATGGTTGGATTATCATTTGTTAATCCTAACGAACGACCAGATCTATTCAAGCGTTTGAAGGTTATCAACAAAATCAATTTGATGTTCACATATCGCCTACGTTCTTCTAAGAGTGCGCGAGATCAAAGTGACTTTAACAAGGCGGCTCTTGGTGGGCTTCCTTGGAAGACGATTGATGAAATCCGCGATGAAGATGGAATGGGATCGGTAGAAGGGGGTAACGAGATTATTGTCGCTACACCTATTGGGCCGCTCCCACTGTCTGTTATCACTGGCGAGAATTCGCCTGTCGGGGCGGATGCTAATCCGCAAACAGAAAGCTATTTAAGTATGCTGTTCAGCAATCCGGTAATCAAGGCGCTACCAACATCGGAAGTAGCTGAAGTAGAGAAACCAGAACCAGAGATTATAGAGATCGAAGTCGAAGTAGACGAACATGGCGACCGGATTGACGACTAAGGTTGTGAAATCGGGTGCAGAGCAGCCAATCAAAAGATACGATCATAGCATCAAGCCGATTTAGGAGAGTGTTCACATGGCAAATATCAATGACGTAAAGCAAAACGATAAAGCAGGGAAGGCCGACTTCTTCCTGCACACCAGCGGATTAACCATTAAGGATAGTGACGGAGATCATCCGACTATTATGGCAACCGCGTCTTCAACAGCGATTGACCTAGAAGGTGATCGTTTCACACAGTCCGCGTTGAAGCAAATGCGAGATGGATTTGAAGGAAAGATGATTTTCTTGAACCACTCGTATAACGTACCGGAAGATGTATTCGGTGTAGTTGAGTCCGCAAAGCTAATCAAGCGTGCAGGCCGTCTAGACCTAGACATGGAGATTGCTGTAGAGCTACAGAACCCGCGAGCCGAACAAACCTTCAACATGATTGAAGGCGGCACAACGATGGGTGTCTCCGTTGGAGTTATCGTTACTGAGACTTCACGTTCTGATGACGAAGATTCAAGCGGCCACAAGGTTATTGACATTGATGGCGTTCTTCCCCTAGAGGCTTCTATTGTAGGAATCCCTGCAAACCAGACGGCTTGGACGCGGGATGCTATTAAGTCTCTATACGAGAAGGGTAATGTTGAGTTTAGCGATGAAGAACTAGATGCTCGACCGTGGCTAGAGGCTGTTACTAACGCTGTATCTGGTAGTGAATTTGATGCGATGACGACGGATACTGTAGTAGAAGAACTAGAAGAGGAAGAGGTAGTAGATGACGAAACTTCCGAAGAGGAATCGACCAGCGAAGAAATCACTGGCGAAGCTAAGGAAGCTTCCGAAGAAACAGACGAAGAAGTAACTACCGATGGAACAAACGAAGAAGTAACTACCGAAGAAATAGACGAAGAAGTAACTACTGAAGAGGATGAAGATGAGCAGGCATCCGAAGAAGCCGAAACCGAAGAAGATAAGTCTACAGACGACGTAGACGAAAAGGATTTGGAAGCTGAAGTTGAGCTAGAAGAAAATAAGAACGCATTCCTTGATAAGACCTTTGATTCCTTCTTTATCGTACTAGACACCCTATGGATGCTAGCGCAGACCGAAGGTTCCAACGGTGAGAAGGAAGGTTCTGAACTAATCACTGAGTACAGTGACTTCCTTCAGAAGATTTGGGGCGATTTGAATGAAGAAATTGCAGCAGCGGGAAAGACTTTGGAAGACGTAGATATTGCACGACGAATTCACGACCACCTAGCAGAAGATGTTAGCTGCCGTGATGGCGAAGTCGAAGCATTAATTGTGGAAGTAGACAATGTTATCGAATCAGCCGATGAAATTGTTGCAGAACGAAACGCGCTAGCCGAAGAAGTAGCACGACTACGCGAAGGTCTAGAACTAGCTGAAGAGACTCTAGGTATTTTCATGGAGCTACCGCTAGGTACAGTCACGACCCAAAACACGGGTGAGGTTGTGAAAACCCTTGCAGAGAGTTACCCAATGTTGGATAGTAGAGTTGTAGACAGATTTGTAGCTAACGCCGATACACAAGCATAGGTGTAGTAAAGCTATCAAGAAGGAGATCAAAATGGCAGACACTTCAACCGAAGATACTTTGGCACGCCTAGGCGAAGTGCGTGAGCGACTACGAACTCTAGCACAGCCTCCGAAAGCATCAGAAACTCCGCCAGACCGTCATAATGAAGACGGATCTATCGAAATGGGCGTCAAGCGAGCGCGAGCACTTGAGGCCGCAGAACTACGTACACAGGCACTAGCCCTTCCGCCAGTTGAGTTGAAGGCCGCGATTCGCGACCAGATGCTTTATGGTGCAGAAGAAGGCGCAGGAACCCCGCTTGAGCGATGGATGTCCCCTGCCGACCACGGCAAGATGATGGAGCATCCTGGTCTTGCGAAGTTCCTAGACACTGGTACTGGTAACGTATTGATTCGTCAGGACTTGGAGCCGCTTATCTCGGCTGCATTTATCCGTCGATTCCCTGCGTTTGCCCGTGTAGACAAGGTTCCTGCAAACGGACTTGTTCACACATTCCAGCGTGTAGACTCCCGACCGACCGCCAGTTACCAGACTGAGACGGGTACAGTTGGGGATTCAACGGGAACGTACACACGTTCAACCACGAACATCTCTGTACTAGCAGTCCGCGTTGGTACGTCTCTTAAGGAGACTCTAGCGGTTCAGGCTGGTGGTATGGGATGGAACGCCGAGACAATGGAAATTGGATTCGGTATCGAGTCGATTGCAGCAACCAGCCAGCAGACGTTCCTTCAGGGTAACGCTACTGTTCCTGGTGGTGGCGCGGACAACGATGGCCCGTACGACGCTAATGCGTTTGACGGTCTACGTCGTAGCGTTCCGTCAGCAAACATTCGAGCACTTGGTACGGACACCATTCTAGAAGCACTTAACCAGACCGACCTTCTATCGGCTGACCTTGGTGCTCAGAACACCGTAATCTACATCTCCGCAACGGACAACGTAACGCTATCGAACGAGCTACAGCCGTTCAGGCGATTCGTTGACTCGGAGCGCGTAGATGTTGTTCCTGGTCTACCGCAGACCACTGGTATTGCACTATCTAGCTCAGGCGTCGTACCGTTGGTATCGATTCCTGGTGCTGATTGGGCAGCTTACACAAGTGGTACCTCAGTACGCGATGCGTTCGTTCTTGACGAGGCAGTTATTTCTATGCCATTCCTTGGCTCTGAGACTCCAACCGTCATTGAACTACCGATGGGTGTCACTGGTGCGCTAACCAAGCTATTCATCCTTGTTTGGATGGGTGGACTTGCGGTTCGAATTCCGAACTTCACCGCGAAGCTACGAATTTAATCCGATAGGTTAACAGAAAACCCAGGAAGGGCCGAGGGCTAGAAATTGGCCTTCGGCCCTTCTTAGTATCATAGGGTACAGGTTGTGGGATCAGGTGCGGAAGACCCTATTAATACTTAAACTAAGGTAGGAGTGAGTTATGGCCGATGGAACAATCGGTGTTGACGAAACCAATCTCGATAAACTCCTAGATACGGAATCGTTAACTGTTAGCGGCCAGACCGTTCACCGAGAGCGAATCCAAATTGCGGGGACGGTTGATACCGAGTTAGCGAAGGTCACAGACCTTGCGCTGAATGTGACGGAGAACTCACCGCTTGTAGCAGCAAGAACAACAGGTGAAGCGACAAGCGTAAGTGCAGGCGGTAGTTCGGATATAACCGGATCGACAATTCCGAACAACGTTACAGGAAAGCTAATGGGAGTGAATATGTCATCCTCAGTAGCAGGGAAATACGAGATTAAATCGAGAGATGGTGGAGTGGAAACACTAATCGATACAATTTTTTTGAACGCGTACAAGCCGTACATGTGGAAGCCTCCACATCGCGATTTTGCAAGCAGAGCAGGAGATGGCGTGGATACGTCGTATCGTGTTACTGTCACTAATCTAGATAATAGTCAAACCGCTGACATGCACGCAACAATGTATTGGGATGAAGTATAGGGGGAATTGTGGATAACAAGTTCTTAGACGACGCGGACTTGGCGGATTTCACAGCGCGAGTAGATGCGATGCAACGGGCAGAGCTAGACATACGAATTATGCGTGACGGTGCTACTAGCTTTATTACGGATCTATCAAAGAAGTATGGTGTACCACCAAGCTTCAAGGTAAATCAAAGAACAGGGCAGATTATTCTTCCAGACAATGTTGAGAAGGTGGAAGTAACAACGGTGGAAACGGAAGAATTGAAAGCAGACGCAGAAACGGTAGAAGAGCCTGGGAATAATGGCTTGAAGCCAAAAGCTAAGAAAAAGTCAGGTTCTAGAAAGAAGGCATAATGGCTGACATTAGCCCTACAGGTAGAGAAATCACCGCTCCTACAGATCGTTTACGATTGCGTCGTGCTGAATTGGAGTTGGAACAACTTAAGGTAAGTATTTTTACCAAGGAAGTTCGCTTAGATGAATTAGCACTTTCTATAGAGAAAGAACAGGAATCCATAAATAGTTCAAATGAACTACTTAAGGGAAAAGAAACAGATTTAAAGAAGCTAGCCGACGAGTTGGCGGAATAAGGAAAGTAGAGGAATAACATGGCCGATATAAGTAACTTCATTTACACCGAAGAT
>Ga0209988_10000423_pt1 | contig 26160 bp, 19 predicted proteins | sample N075metaG_FD_183115 | JGI IMG/M metagenome (GOLD analysis project Ga0209988, IMG submission 183115) | Deep subsurface microbial communities from Kermadec Trench to uncover new lineages of life (NeLLi) - N075 metaG (SPAdes) (version 2) | ecosystem: Environmental > Aquatic > Marine > Ocean trench... | reverse complement strand
AGCGCGAGCCGCAGGTGCCACCGAAATCCTGGTGAGCGATTCCCACGGCAACGGCCAAAACATATTGATCGACCAGATGCCGAATGACGTAATGATTGTGCGTTCCTGGCCGCGAGAACTCAGCATGATGGAGGGTATCGATGAGACTTTCGACGGCGTTATTTTCATTGGCTACCACGCAAGCACATCGAATTCCCGCGGCGTGCGAGCTCACACGATGTCGAGTGCAAATGTCACAGAGCTTCGCCTGAACGGCAAGACGATGTCCGAGGGCAGCATGAACGCGGCGATCGCCGGCCATTTCGGCGTGCCCGTTATCATGATCTCGGGAGACGATGTTGCGGTCGCAGAAACACAGGTGATTGTCGGTGATATGGAAGGCGCGGTTGTTAAATGGGCCAAGGGATTTCACTCTGCGCAGACGTTGACACCCGAAGCAGCTCGTGAAGTCATTCGGACGCGTGCAGCTTCAGCCGTCAGTCGCATTGATGAATTCGAACCGTACGTGTTAGAGACGCCGATCGAAGTCGAGCTAAGTCTCAAACATTATCAACCGGTGGAGCTGCTCGCCTATCTGAAAAATGTCGAGCGTATCGATTCGCATACGATTCGTTACATGGCCGATGACATAATCGATGCGACGAAGTTTCTGACGTTCGTACTGGACTATTCCGTCGACTTGCAACCGTAACTACAAGGGCTACGGAAAAATGAAGCGAACTAATTTGGCGGTATTCCTGCTCACGGCGACACTGGCGTTTGCAGGATGTTCGACGGAGATACCGCCGACAGGAACGGCGATAACAAACGTTACGGTGATCGATGCGGTTAATGGCGTGCGGCAAAACCAGACCGTTTTTTTCGACGGTGATGAGATCATAAGCGTATCTGTGACCAGCGATGATTCGCCTCCCGCAGCCACATTGATCGATGGTTCCGGTAAATATTTAATCCCGGGTCTTTGGGATATGCATGTTCATCTCACGTATAACGATGCATTTACGCAATCCATGCCCGCGATGTTTCTCGCCTACGGTATTACCAGCGTTCGTGATACCGGTGGCCTCATCGACAAACTCAAACCCGTTGTCGATGCGATGCGTGCGCCGGGCGCGATCGCACCGCGAGTATATTTCAGCGGCCCGCTACTCGATGGCGAATTCGTTGTTTACGATGGCAAGTCTCGCCCGGAAATTGGCACCCAGAACGCTACTGTTGAAATGGCCATAGGCAAGGTCGCCGCACTGAAAGAGGCGGGTGTCGACTTCATCAAGATTTACGAAATGGTGTCGCCCGACATCTTCGAAGCTCTGGCGATGGCAGGTCAGGCTAACGGCCTGCCAATCGCGGCCCATGTTCCATTGTCGATGCTGGCAAGCCAGGCCGGCCCGTCGGTTGACTCGATGGAACACCTGCGCAATGTTGAACTGGACTGTGCCAGTAATGCCGCCGAGCTTCTTGAGGAACGCCGGGCACGGCTGAGCGCGCATGAAGAAGGTTCCGGATACGAGTTGAGGTTGAGCTTGCATTCGTTACAGAGGACGCGAGCAATTGCCAATTACGATGAGGCTCGCTGCAAGCGAACACTCGCGACCCTGACGTCAACGATCCAGGTACCTACTTTGCGGATGACGTCCTTTCCGTTGAGAACGTCGTATACGCATGCGGACTGGCGGGAGACGCTGGAACTGGTTCCCGAAGGGGCGCAGGAAGGCTGGAAAGAATCTACCGATGCGTGGTTTAGCAGCGACGAACACGGGGATACGACAGTAGCAGAGTGGAGCCTGGCGCTGGTCGGGCGTATGCATGCTCAGGGCGTGCCCATTGGTGCCGGTACCGATACACCGATCGCCTATGGTCTGCCTGGCTACAGCTTGCACACCGAACTGGAACGATTGGTCGAAGCCGGACTTACGCCGCTTGAGGCGATTGAATCAGCGACAGTAAGGCCAGCCGAATTTCTGTTGCTGCAAGATAAAATGGGCACGATCGAAGCGGGAAAACGCGCCGACCTGGTACTGCTAAACGCAGATCCGCTGCAAAATATCTCCAACACTCGCACCGTTGTGACCGTCGTTAGCAAGGGCGTTGTCCTTGGCCGCGAGCAGCTCGATGAAGCATTGCGACTCGCGCTGCTGCCAAGCGACTGATTTGTAGGCCGATATACGAAAATTGAGGGCTGGTTGAGTGGCATGATGAGGGCGTAACACGTAATCTTTACGGCCTGGACAAAAGCAGGCGGGAATGGATGACTCTCTTCAATGAATTGAAACGGCGCAATGTCTTTCGCGTCGCCTTTGCCTACATTGTAACGGCCTGGTTATTGATCCAGGTTGCCGATGTCGTACTGGACAATATCGAGTCGCCGCCCTGGGTGTTCCAGGTGATCCTGCTGCTCACAGCCCTCGGTATGCCGATCTCCATCATCTTTGCCTGGGCGTTCGAAATAACGCCGGAGGGACTCAAGAAAGAAAAAGATGTGATTCGCGATGATTCGATCACAGACGTTACCGGGCGCAAGCTGGATTTCGCCATCATCGGCGTACTGATCGTCGCAGTTAGCTATTTTGCCGCCGACAAGTTCATGTTTTCACCTGCCGATGAAGCATCGCAAATCACAGCAACGCAGCAGAGCGACTCACCGGATACAGAAGCGACGGCCAACTCGCAAGACAAGCAGGCTGCGCCCGTACTTTCAATTGCGGTCTTACCGTTTGTGAACATGAGTTCGGATCCGGAGCAGGAGTTTTTCTCCGACGGAATTTCCGAGGAGCTCCTGAACGTCCTCGCGCAGTTTCCCGGCTTGCGTGTTGCTGCCCGAACCTCATCGTTCCAGTTCAAAGGACAGAATCGCGATGTCGGCGAAATCGCCGCTGCCCTTAACGTTGCTCACATACTGGAGGGGAGCGTCCGTAAATCAGGCACCAGGCTGAGAATCACGGCGCAACTCATCAAAGCGGATGATGGATTTCATATTTGGTCGGCAACCTACGATCGTGAACTCGATGACGTTTTTGCAATCCAGGATGAAATCGCCAAAGCGATCGGTGCCGCTCTAAAGGTCAAGCTGAATATCGGTGAAAGCGCGAACAGCACGTTGGCACCGGGTGTAATGCGCGCGGCCAACACGCAGGCGTATGAAGCGTTCTTGCGCGGGCGCCAGTTGATACACATGCGCGGTCGGGAGTCGCTTGAGGATGCGGTGAGGCATTTGGAGCGCTCACTGCGGCTCGACGCGAACTACGCACCAGCCCATGCGCAGCTGGCAATAGCAACCACTCTGTTGCTGAATTCGGTGGGAACGTACGGGACACTGACCATAGAAGAAGTGCACCGCAGGGCGATACCACATATTGAACGCGCACTGGAGCTCGCGCCGAATCTGGCCGACGTTCACGGGGCGATGGGGCTGCTCGCGCTCCACGGGACAGACCCACTGGAGACGATTGACCATACCAGTCGTGCCGTCGCCATAAATCCGAGTTATGTCGATGCGATGAACTGGCTGCAGATTGCTTACAGCCAGCTCGGCCAGTTTCGAGAGGCTATCGATATCACTCGCAGCATATTGGAAATTGACCCGCTCTCAACCATTGGAAGGATGAATTACGGCGGCTTGCTGCTGTTTGAGGATGACGTCGAAGCCGCGCATACAAATGCGAATCAACTCTTGCAGCAAAACTTGTGGGCTGGCTATACCAACCACGCAGACGCAGCGCTAAAAGATGGGCGCCTCAGCGACAGCCTGCGTTGGAATTTGCGCGCGTATTCGGAAGATCCTGGTGACCCGCTATCGAATTTGCTTTTGGTGGCAACGCTCAGTTTTATCAACGAGTTCGATGAAGCTCGTCGTGTATCAGACACGTTTCAATTTGTCGTCGATTATTACGAGGGCAAAAACGAAGCGGCCGCCAGGAAAACACAACGAAGGGTGGAGCTTGACCCGCGTAGCTTTGACGCCCTGATTTTTGCGGCTGACACAATGTACCTGACGAGAAACTTTGCCGAAGCGGAACGCCTGTACGTGCAATTACGTGATTTTCGGCCGGCCGGTCGCACCATTGGTGACAGTGTTCATTCGACGATAGCATTTGCCGCAATTCTAAGAGGCCGTGGTGATCTGATCGCGGCTCAGGCGAACATTGAGATCGCGGGTGACGAAATCGAATCGTTGATCGAGCAGGGATGGGATGACTTGTACCGCTACCAGTCGGAAGCATTGATGGCGGCATACGACGATGACACCGAGGCAGTCGCAGCCGCATTGCGAACAGCGCTGGACAGGGGTTCGCGCGACCCGATGTTTATCCACCGGCCGTTATTTGATGGCATGCGAGGCGATGAGCGACTGACCGGTTATCGCGATGAAATCGGCAGGCTTCTCGAGGAAGAGCGCGCGAGTACGAAGCAAATGATGTGCTTTGATAACCCGGTGCCGGACGCTTGGCAACCGCTGGCGGAAACCTGCCAGGGCGTGATTCGCGAAACCATTTAAAGCAAAGCGTCGGTAGCGAGCTAAAATTGTTGCCGGAATACGCTCTGCGTTACTGGCCAATAATCGCCGTATTGATTTCCGCTATTATTTGAAAATAATCAGAAACACTTTTAGGGGATTCTAAAATGTCGCTGCAGCCTGAGCTGAGTCATCGTCTTGTCGTTCGTGGGTTCGTCACCCTTATGTCAGCGCTAGCTGTAGTCTGTTGCCTGGCGCCGGCGTCCATTGCCAGTGAAGCACCGGCTGTGTTGGCAGACCTGGAGCGGATATCCATTGCTGACACGATGGTAATGGTGCCAATGCGGGACGGTGTCCGATTGGCAACGGATATCTACCGACCAAAAGACGCCGAGGGCAAGGTTCCATTGGTCTTCATCAAGACACCGTACGATTTCAATGAAATTTCCGGTTCCAGCCTGCAGTGGGCTTACCAGGCAGTGAGTCACGGCTACGCTGTTGCTGTGCAGAACGAGCGTGGTCGCTATTACTCGGAAGGTGAATGGGAGATTCTCGGCAATCCCCGTACCGACGGCTATGACGCTTTGACGTGGTTTGCCGATCAGGAATGGTCGAACGGTGCTATCGGCACGCTGGGCTGCTCTTCCTCGGCGGAGTGGCAATTAGCGCTGGCGGCACAGGATCACCCGGCGCACAAAGCGATGGTACCGATGGCCGCCGGTGCCGGCATCGGTCGTGTGGGAGAGTTCCACGAGCAGGGCAACTGGTACAAAGGCGGCGTGCACCAGACCTTGTTCTCGGTCTGGCTCTACAGTGTCCAGCAACAAATCTATCCTCGCTTTCCCGCCGGCATGGAACAAGAAGACCTGCAGCGCTTCCGCAAGCTGTTCGACCTCGCACCGGATATGCCAGAGGTTGACTGGAAAAAACAACTGCGGAAATTACCGGCCAACACCTGGCTGGAGGACGCCGGTGCCAACTACGGCCCGGCGAAAGAATTAATGTCTCGTACGCCAGCTCATGCGGACTGGTCCGAAGGCGGCCTCTATACCGAGGATGAAGAATTCGCCGTCCCCGCATTCTGGTTCAATAGCTGGTTCGATGTCAGCCAGGGGCCTAACCTTGCGATGTTCAATCACGTGCGGGAAAACGGCAAGGACGAAACCGTTCGCGATGGCCAATACGTTCTTATTGCGCCAACAGCACACTGCGGTTTCTATCGCATTCCGGAACATGAAGACCTGGTCGTCGGCGAATTGAATGTCGGTAACCCGACGTTTCCCTTGTACGAGCAAATATTCGGTTTCTTCGATTACTACCTGAAGGGCGAAAACGAGTCCTTCAAAAACGACATGCCGCGCGTGCAGTACTACACCATGGGCAAGAACGAATGGGCGAACGCGGATAGCTGGCCACCGGCCGCTGCCCAGGCGGTCACCTTTTATCTTCAAAGCAACGACCACGCCAATAGTCTGTTTGGTGATGGCGTTCTGACAACCCAAAAGCCGACCGGAGATGGGTCTGATACGTACACTTACGACCCGATGAACCCGGTGCCAGCGCTGGGCGGTGGAGTATGTTGCAACGCAGACGCAGCACTCGGCGGCAGCTACGATCAGCGCGGCATAGAATCACGCGCAGATGTTCTGGTGTATACCTCCGAAAAAATGGAAGCGGATTTGGAAATCACCGGCAGCATCAGAGCGACACTGTATGTTTCCTCGGACGCCAAAGACACCGATTTCACCGTAAAGCTGGTGGACGTCTATCCTGACGGGACCGCCTACAACATCGACGATACAATTTTTCGGGCACGCTATCGCGAAGGCTATGACAAGCAAGTGTTCATGGAAGCGGGCGAAGTCTACGAATTGAATCTCACGCCAATGTCGACCAGCTATCAGTTCAAAGCCGGTCACCGCATTCGCGTTGAGGTGTCATCGAGTAAATTCCCGCAATACATGCGCAACCTCAACACGGGCGGCAACAATTACGATGAGACCGAAGGTGTGGTGGCACACAATACACTGCATCACTCGGCAAATTATTCTTCCAGGATCGTATTGCCGGTCGTGCAATAACCACCCCACCGGGGTCGCGCTATTCCTTCGCAAGCGCATCAAACGCTTTCGAGAAAAACAAGGCGTTCAAAAACAGCTTGTTCGTGCCATACCAGATAGCGCGAAAATTGGGGTCATCGGCAAACAAAATGACGCTGCCTTTCCCCTTTCGATCCGCGATCAAAGCAGCGGTCCCTTCCAGCAATTCCTGGTTGGCATCCGACGCATAACCGGATAATAGTGGTGGTGTGGCGTAAGCAATAACGGTTGCATACGGGTTCATCGGTCGCTCGAGAACGTCTTTGGTGTTTTTCAGCAATGCAATTTCACGCCGTGAATAGCCAAAGCCCAGCGGATGAGAAATATCGAGGTCGCCGGAAAAAATTGCGCCACCAATCAGGTCGATCGGATCACGCGCCTGTTTCTGGTCGTAGGACAGTCGCTCGACCTCAGCAAGCTCATCGGGCAACAGTTCATGACCCGATTCCGACGCCGCGTCCGCGGCAACGGGCTTCCCGTCAACCATCACCGGCTCGACGTAATCCAGAACGTTTTCCCGCAGCCATTTCGCGCCTTGGCGAATACCAATGACGGTGCCACCGCCATCGACCCAGGCGCGAATGTTGCCTGCATAGGCCGGCGCGTATTCGTCAAAATCGCCACCCGCGAATACCAGGTGCGTATAACGATTCAGATCAACGCCGTCCAGTCTGCTGCGATCACGCATCGTTACCTGCATGTCCATACGCTGATCAAGCAAATGCCAGATTTCTCCTGCGTTGTACCAGTCCATATCGCGCCCAACAACAAGCAGGATTTCAGGTTTGGTCACGGGCCTGAAAAATTGGCTGCCCAGATCCGGCCCCGCCGTGCCTGTCGCGCTTCGGCCGGATGTAACGGAATGAACAAAAATCCCATCCTGTTTCGCAATGTCGTTCATGATCTCGCGGATTTCGCTGCGACTGACTTCCTGTCGATCAAAGGAAACGATGATGCTGCCGCGATTGAAACTGTATGGCCCACGGGTTGTCTGGGCGACAAAAGGATTGGCGGCCACCCGCGCCAATACGTCGGCAGTCAACAGTCGATTCATGGCCCTCGGTGCGTAGTAGTTCGACCATTCGAATACATACGAATATCTGGGTGCGTCGGGAGGATCTGCAACGGGCATTTCCAGTGACACCTCTTGACCAACGAGATTCGCATTCAGCCGTCGGCCTGAAAGGGCTGTGTATTCGACACCGAATGAGAGAGGCAGTGTCCAGGTTGACGTATCGTAAAATTTGGAATCTTCAAACTCGGTCATGGTATCGAACAAACTTCGGATGAGGCGATGTTGCGGCTGATCCATTGGCATGATCAGCGCCTCTCCAGCGCGGTAGGTGATGCCGCCTTGAGTAATGTCCTGTTGCAGGCCATACACCTTAATCCGATGAAAATTGAGAAGGTCGACGAAGTGATACAAGCGCGCTTCATCACCGGGCGCAGCGAACACATATGCCTTCACAGAATGATTGCGCGCATCAGCCGATGCAGAATCGTAAAAAGCACGCTGATAATCCAAGAGTCTATGGCGGTTGTTCAGCGCCCCCTGGGCGTTCGCAATACTGGTGCGAAAGTGCTTGCGAATATTCTCGCGGTAGGTGCGAATGCCATTGACGGTTTCCAGCTCAATGCCTCGCGCGGAACTTGCTTCGTGCAAAATCCCGATACCACCGTTGACCAGCGCAAAAGAGGAGCCCTTACCAAGAAAGAAGTGGTCGTAACGATCACCGTGAAAATAAAGCCGCGCCTCCGAATCCATAAAGGCCTCTGCCGGCTGAACGACTTCGGCGACCAGTTGCATGCCCTCATCAGGAATCAACGGGTGCGTGCGGCTCGCCACTCCTGGCGCGAAATAGTAAGTCTGCTGGCTTCCCATCTCGTGATAATCAACTGATACATTCGGGCGCCACTCGTGCCATTTTTTCATCCAGGCCCGTGGCTCTGGCTGCGTGGCCGATATCCATTGCCGGTTCAGGTCGAAGCCGTAATGATTGGTGCGAGCCAGGCGTCCGTCATAGTCATGCTCAATGTTGTTGGGATCGGCGTTAACAACCTTGCTACCAAACGTATCGAGCCAGGCGATGCGGTTGGCGTGACCATCCGGATTGAAAACCGCTGTCACCAAAATCACGCTGTTGGAAAGAAGTTCATTTACTTTTTCGCCTTGCGCGGCAGCGAGGTAATAGACCGTCGGCAACGAAGCATCCATGCCGCTGGATTCGGCGCCATGCACGCCGTAGTTCAGCCAGGTGACGACCGGCATATCCGGCAAGACTTCCTGCTGATTGTCCGGCTCAGTCAATGCAACGTGCTGATATTTTATGTCATCAATGCGAGCCTGGTTTTCTGCTGACGAGGCTACGACAAAAAGTATCGGTCGCCGTTCGTGCGTGTAGCCGATAATTTCAACGGTCAGGCGATCGGATAGCTCCGCGACGGTCGTAATGTATTCGACCAACTCATGGTGCCGTACCGGTGCGGCACCCAGTGGACGACCCAGGAAAGCCTCCGGCGTTGGAATGCGCGAATCGTAACGAACGTCTTCAGGGTACATCGCCGCATCCGGATCACGCACCGGATCATCGGCTAACGCAATGGCGGGCAGCGCTGCCGCGAGTGCAAGCAAAGCAATATTCTTTAAGGTACTTCTCACTGAACTCTCCAGAGCGTTAGCGGCGTGTTCGTGCGGCGCCTACAATACAGTGTGTCCCGGATTGAAGACAACATGCCCGGAAAACCGAAAACGCGCTCTATCCCGGACGATCAAGACCGTACTGGCAATAAGAACACCTGGCAATGCCTATTGCTCAAACCAGACCAAAATCACGTCGTGCAAGGTTTGCGACATAGCTTGCACATTTAGGCAGCCTCATTGCGGTATCATTCTCGCTCGAAAAGGAGCGTCGACATTTGAGTCTGAGCATCATTATTCTGGCTGCCGGCCAGGGAAAACGAATGGGGTCGAACCTGCCCAAGGTTCTACAGCTGTTGGCTGGTAATCCATTGTTATCGCACGTAATTGCTTGCTCAAAAAAGGTGGGCGCCGACGATATTTGCGTGGTCTATGGCCACGGCGGGGAGCAGGTGATGGCGAGCTTTCCGGATCCATCGATTCGCTGGGCGCGACAAGCCGAACAACTCGGCACCGGCCATGCGGTAATGCAGGCCATGCCGGAGACGCCCGATGGCAATCAGGTGCTTTTGCTTTTTGGCGACGTACCGCTTTTGAAACCGCAAACGCTGATCGATCTTATTTCGGCCGGCGGAACGGACGGCGCAGCCGTATTGACCGTCGATCTGGACAATCCATTGGGTTACGGCAGAATAATCCGCGAGAATGGCAAGGTGGTACGGAATGTCGAGGAGCAAGACGCCAGTGAGGAAGAACGAGCGATCAAAGAAATCCACACAGGCGTTTTTTGTTGCCCGGCCAGCAAGCTGAAAGAGTGGCTGAGCCAGCTTGGCAACGACAATAGCCAGGGCGAATATTATTTAACGGATATCATCGAAATGGCGGTTGCCGATGGTATGACGGTGCATGGTCTCAGGGCCGATAACTGGGTGGAAGTGATGGGCATCAATGACAAGCAACAATTGGCGGTGGCAGAGCGTGCGTTACAGTTACGCCGTGCCGAAGATCTCATGGCACAAGGTGTCGGCTTTGCCGATCCGGCGCGATTTGATGTTCGTGGAACACTGACTTGCGGCGAAGACGTGTTCATCGATGTGAACGCGATATTTGAGGGTGACGTAACGTTGGGCGACAACGTGCGGATCGAATCCAATAACCTGATTCGCGACAGTGAAATCGGTGCTGGTACGGTTGTGCATTCGAATTGTCATATTGAAGGAGCGAAAACCGGGCCAAATTGCGAAATAGGCCCTTTTGCACGACTCCGTCCCGGCGCTGAACTTGCCGATACGGTGAAGGTTGGCAACTTTGTGGAAATCAAGAAAAGCACGGTCGCATCCGGCAGCAAGGTAAATCACCTGGCCTATATTGGTGACACGGATATTGGGAAAATGGTCAATGTCGGTGCCGGGACCATTACCTGCAATTACGACGGCGCCAACAAGCACCGCACGACGATCGGGGATGGTGCTTTCATTGGTTCGGGAGTAGAACTGGTAGCCCCGGTGAAAATCGGTGCAGGAGCCACGATCGGCGCGGGTTCAACGATATCGAAGCCGGCGCCAGCCAACGCATTGACGGTCGAAAGATCGAGGCAGATAACGATCGAGGGCTGGAAAGCGCCGCAAAAGAAAGAGTAAAGGCCTTGCGCCTCGAGATGAGACATGGCGCAGCCTCGGCGAAGCCAATGCTTGAGACAATAGTGGATGGGGTTTGGGTCCGGGGCCCGGATGTAATGGAGATGCAGTAAATGTGTGGAATCGTCGGCGGAGTCGCCGAAAGAAATGTTGTACCGATCCTGATGGAGGGATTGCGGCGACTTGAATACCGGGGTTATGATTCTGCTGGCATTGCGGTTGTTTCCAGCAATGGCATTACTCGTGTCCGCCGACTCGGCAAAGTACAGGAATTGCAGAACGCACTCGACGTAGATCCGGTTCGTGCCGTCACCGGCATTTCACATACACGTTGGGCGACGCACGGAAAACCGAGTGAAGCGAACGCGCATCCACATATGTCGCAGGACACGATTGCGATCGTGCATAACGGCATCATCGAAAACTATGCCGAGCTTCGGGAAGACCTGAAGGGACTCGGTTACGAATTTGAATCAGAAACAGATACCGAAGTTGTCGCGCACCGCATCCATCATCACTTGAAAAATACTGGTGAACTTGTGGCGGCCGTCAGGGAGACCGTTACGGAATTGGAAGGTGCGTACGCACTGGTAGTCATGAGTGCCAACGAACCGGACAAACTCGTGCTCGCACGTGCGGGGTGCCCGGTTGTTATTGGTCTGGGCATCGGCGAGAATTTCGTCGCTTCGGATGTCGCTGCATTGCTGCCAGTCACGCGCAATTTCATGTTCCTGGACGAAGGTGACATTGCCGTCGTCGAGCGAACCCAGGTAACCGTTTACGATGAAAATGGCGCTGAAGTAGAGCGACCCGTCAAGGAAAGTGAGTTGACCGCGGATGCGGCGGAACGCGGCAAGTTTCGCCACTTCATGCAAAAAGAAATTCACGAGCAGGCGAGTGCTGTGAAACGCACGCTCGAAGGTCGCATTGTTGACGGGAAAGTTCTGGATGCAGCTTTCGGACCCAATGCAATTGCCGCGCTCGACCAGGCAAAAGGCGTTCACATCATCGCCTGTGGTACGAGTTACCACGCGGGACTGGTGGCGCGTTACTGGATAGAACAGCTTTGCAAAATTCCGTGCATGGTTGAAATCGCAAGCGAGTATCGTTATCGATCACCGGTTGTGCCCGATGGGACATTGTTCATCACTATCAGCCAGTCGGGTGAGACTGCAGATACGCTGGCCGCATTGCGATCGGCGAAAGAGGCCGGCTACATTTCGACGATGGCTATTTGCAATGTGCCGGAAACCTCGATAGTCCGGGAGTCGGATCTCGTATTGATGACGCGGGCTGGTCCTGAAATTGGCGTGGCATCGACCAAAGCATTCACTACACAGCTCGCCGCCCTGGCTTTGCTAACGATTGTACTGGCAAGGCGCAACGGCCTAGAAGAAAAACAGGAACGCGCGCTGGTTGCGCAGCTTGCGGAATTGCCTGGGTTGATAGAACAGGTTCTGGCGCTGGATAGCGCGATCGAGACGCTTGCCAAGCACTTCGTGGACAAAGATCACGCGTTGTTCCTGGGCCGCGGTGTGCAAAATCCTATCGCGATGGAGGGGGCTCTAAAGCTCAAGGAAATTACGTACATTCACGCTGAAGCTTACGCCGCGGGAGAGCTGAAACACGGACCCCTGGCATTAGTCGATGAACACATGCCCGTCGTGGCCATTGCCCCCGATGATGAATTACTGGAAAAACTCAAAAGCAATTTGCAGGAAGTAAGAGCCCGTGGCGGTGAATTGTATGTGTTCGCAGATCCGCGCGTACAGTTCGGTGATCGTGTGGGGATTCACACTATGCGCATGCCGGCGTTGATACAGGATTTCCAGGCGCCGATTCTTTACACGATACCTTTACAACTGCTCGCGTATCATGTAGCTGTGCTGAAAGGTACCGACATCGATCAGCCGCGCAATCTGGCGAAGTCGGTTACCGTCGAATAAATTACGGGGAAATTACGGGGACAGTTTACTTAATTAAGTGAACTGTCCCCGTATTGACAATGAGTCGTGTGTCGGCAGGCTTATTCCTGCACGGCAAAACAGTAAAACAAACCATCACCACCCGAGCTAATCAGTGCGCTCTGGCTGCAACCCCTGGAGTTGTGGGCTGAGTTCCAGGCGGCATAGTCATGATGCCCGACCCTGGCTTTGCCATCATCGGTGCTACTCGTCCAGTTATTGCAGGTCATGTCCTCGCCGTCAGAATATGCTGTCCCGTCAGCTTGTGAGCCGGTGAGGATGTCATGCCGGTTGGGCGAATAACCGCTGCCAGGTATTATTCGGCCACGTTCGTCGACCGCAGTATAAGCGCTCACCCGATTCAGCACGCTGTGAAGTTCATTCACGTCAGCCGCAATGCGGTTGCCCTTGGCATTGAACCAGGGCCCCGATCCGATTCTATCCCGCGCGTTTACGGCATCGTCGCCCTGGGTGCTGAGATAGGCGCGCCAAATGAGGTCACCGCCGTCGACGCTTTCCGCCAGGCCCTGGCAGATGGCGTCGGCCCCTTCAAGTCCCCGTAAGTCTCCGCCATTGCCGGAACCTGCGCTGGTCAGAAAAAAGGACAACGGCCCCGTAGGCTGTTGGGCTAGAGCAAAGCTTGCGACAATTAGTCCGAAAAATGCCAGACTTGTTACAACGACCTTTCTATTTTTATGCATTTTCGTATCCCTAAAGTGAGCGTGTTGGTGGGTGAGGCCAATAATATAACAGGACCCTCCCGATTGATGCACTCCAGGGTTGATTAAGAAAATCTCCGCTGCCGGCTCATGGCCCAGTCCAGCGATATGAGCGATTGCTTCTGGTGAAAGCGGACACTCAGGAGTGCGACTTTTTGAAAATCACTGGCGAGTGGCTGCTTCAATTTTAAACGGTCCACTAAACCGGGGCCGAACCATCCTTGTTCGCGACGCAATCACGCACCGTGAGGAGCAGATCACCGCAATCGATGGAGGGCTGCTAGTTCGCGAAATATTTTTCGCCATAGCGGACCAGCCACACTGCTAGTTGGCTCCCGGTTGTTGCACAACTCGGGCGGCGACGGTTGCACCGAAAGACAGTGCCGCTTCAATGTTTGTTGACAGGCAATAGCGACTTAAGAAACCGGCGGCAAATGCATCGCCAGCCCCGGTCGTATCGATGACTGATTCGACGGGCGCCGCAGCAACCTCGTAGTAATCGCGAGATTGGAATGCCCGACTGCCATCGGCACCCAGAGTCACGACGATTAACAGCTTGTGCTTTGCGGCCAGCAGTCGCAAAGATTCAATGATCTCGCCCTGGCTTGACTGTAGCCCAAAAAATGCAACCTTGATCTGCTTCGCGTATTGATTGAGAAAATCAAAATCCGGGTGCTCGGCGAAATCCGAAAAATCGACGGCAATAATCCCCGCCGCGCTTGCAGACATTATTGAGGCAAACATATCGCGGTTTTGCTCGAACACCGGCGCCACCAGTAAATCGGAGTCCGCAATGAGTGCGGCGTGTTTTTCCGTAATCCGAAAGGATTTCAGAACGCCTTCCTCGTAACCAACAAACCGTCGCTCACCGGATTTGTCCACATCGATGTGCTGTACCGGAGTGGTGCCAGCCAGGACTTCAAAGTGGCACTCGATGCCGCTGTTCAGGAAACGACGTTCAACAATGCTCGCATCATCATCATTTCCGAGTGGTGCAACCAGCCGAATGATGTCGGTAGCATCGAAACAGCTCCTGGCCTGTAGTGCGAAATTGGCCGTTATGCCGCCTGCTCGTCGTTGGCCGCTGCGGACGTAATGATCGACACCACAATCGCCGCTGCAAATGATATTCATGCGCGTGCCTTTTCTACCTCGTCGAGCAATCGCTGCATCGCTACGGCATCGACCTTACCCTCACGCATCAGATACGTGCCGACAATCGCCCCGTCACACGCCGTGAGGAGATCGAAGGCGTTAATCGTCGCAAGCCCGCTGCCAATGAGAACCGGCACATCCAGGCCGCTTGCATTCACACCTGAACGAGCTTCACGGAGTTGGTGCACCGTCGGCGCATCACCGGTTTCATCACCGGTAACGATAATCGCATCCGCACCCTGGAGGCAGGCCAGACGCGCGGATTCCTGTAAAGCACGCTTCTCCAGCATGGTTGCGTACTTGACCTGGATGTCGGCCAGTATCAGCACGCTGCTGGCTTTAATCTCTTTGCGGTACTCCATAAGTCCGGCAGGATCGATTTCGAATTCCCCGTACTGCGGCCGCGCCATTTTGTCGATGAAATAATCCGTGCGAATGAAATCTGCGCCGGCCGCCTTCGCGACATCGAGAGACGCTTTGGGATCGTTGAGCAAGATTTCACAGCCAATGACTATATTTTTCGCGGCAGCACATACCGTTGCCGTTACGTCAGTCATCGCAGAAACGGTCTCGGGCTCCGCTTTGACGCGATGCGGTCGGTCGTATTCGTTTTCTATAAGGACGCCGTCAAAGTCGCCGCTCTGCAAAACACGCACATCATTCAATGCGTGTGTACGCAGCCCGTCGATTCCGGGTGAGTCAGGATAATCCGGCAGGGGTGGCAAGTGACTCAGTCCGATCAGCGGTTTGTTGCCTGGAAATATTTCTCGAAAGCGGCTCATTCACTCTTGTCCGGTGAATGCTTTGACAAAATCCGGTAGACAGGTATGCCCGCCAAAGTAAGAGCAACTCCGATCAAACTGTCAACCGGGTTGTATATCAGTGCGGCGACAAGAAATATCGACATCACGCCAATAAAAAGAATTGGCAGCAAGGGATAAAATGGCATGCGCCACGATTCAGGGCCGGACAATTTCGATCGCAGGCGGAATATGGACGAAACCATCAATATGTTCATGAACTGGAATGGCACAACGAAGAAAGTCACTATTCGTGAAAAAGAACCGAATAGAAAAAGCGCCGCAATGGAGAAAACACAGGCGAACAAAATGGCACCCGAGGGTACTGATCGCTTATCGGAAAAATGCGCCAGCGCGTTGAAAACAGGAGCCAGCCGGGTTGAGGCGGCATGCGGCTGGAACTCGGAGGCGGCGGCGTAAAACAGGCGCGGCAGCGTCATTATCAACCCACCAAGTGCGCCAAATATCGAAATCCACATCAGCATGCTCAAAGCACCTCCGCCCACCGGACCGAAAGCTGCTTCGGCGACCGTGCTGGCAACCAATGCAGGATTCTGCCGCATTTCCTCCAATGGCATGACGCGTAGAAAAGCGTAATTTACAAGCAGGTAAATCAATGTGATGCAGATGACGCCAAGACCCATGGCCAGGGGAAAGTTGCGTCTCGGATTCCTTACTTCGCCGGCCACATTCGAGGCATCAATCCAGCCGTCATAAGTGAACAGCACAATCGCAACGCCCAGGCCAATGAAGCGAAAGAAACCGAACAAGTCCTGCTCAGTGGTAACAACGACCGCCTCAGTCGGTGTGCTCGCCGGCGCCGCGAGGAAGAGGCCACCGGCCACGAGTGCAAACAGGCCAAGGATCTTGATTGCGGTCAACGTAATTTGCAGGCGGCCACCCCATTCCACACCGCGCAAGTTGATCACAGCAAAAAACACGATGGCAAGTACCGCCCAGGTTATTTGCATGCCAGGTGAGCCGCTACCAAAAACCTGGTTTGCCAATTCGCCAAAGAGAATCGCCACTCCTGCGATGGCACCCGGTCCGCTCACGAGTGTCATCATCCATGCTTGCATGAAACCGGCGAACGGACCATAAGCTTCGGTGAGCGCGTGATAGGCGACTCCGGACCGGGGCAGCAAGGTAGAAAGTTCGGCTAAAGTAAGAGCGCCGCAAAGAGTAATGAAGCCGCACAGAGCCCAAAAGAAATAGACCTGCCATTCTGCTGTTGCGACCGCCGCCAGTTGGCCGGGCGTAAAGAAAATACCAGAGCCGATCATGTCCCCCATGACAATGGCGAGGACCGTGAACAGGCCAAGTTTTCGTTGCAGCGTCATGTTCGGTGGCTACCCGATGAATGGCCCGTGTCTGGACTGCGCCTAGGCGGGCAGCGGGGACACACCAGCGAAGTAAGGATGTAATGCAATCAAAACCAGAAACACAACCACGCTGACCGTTGCACCGATAGCTTCACTCTTGAGCGACGCGCGTTCCGGTTTCAACCATTCGCCGTCGCGGTGATTGATGAGCGCCATTTCGACGAAAGCCCAAAGCCCCAACCCACCGAAGAGGACCAGCGACCTGATATCTCCATTGGAAACGATGTGCCCGATTGACCATAACAGCAGGCCGTTTAGCTGTGGGTGACGTATCACACGCTTGATGTTCGTTTTCGCGTGAGCAGCACCAAACAAAACGACAGCCGCAAACATGAATAGAAGCGTCGCATTGGGTCCCCACGATGGTGGTGCGTAGATTACGACGGGTACTGTCGAACGCCAGCCAGCGATAATCATCACGAGTGCTATGACTACAAGCAGTGCGAAAACACCCCGGTAGGCTTTTTCGCCGGTGACCGAAATGATCTGCTTGCGAACACCGGGCAGGCCGGCAGGGATGAAATGCATTACCGCCCAAAACGAAATACCACTAACTAGCCATATCATCTGGTTGTCCTTTTTTATTGTCGAGGATACCGCAGGCGGCCATTATACAGACTCGACGAATGCGAAAGTCGCAACCTCATAGGTATACTGCCCACGCACCGCGAAGCACCCGAAATTGCAGCCCTCAGGATGACCATGCAAACGATAAATGCGCAACAAGTTGCCGAGAGGCTACCTTATGATCAGCTGATCGATGCTCTGGCGGACGCCTTTCGGCACGGTGCCACTGTCCCTGCGCGCAGCAATCATACGGTGCCTGTCAGCGGCGCTGCAGACGGGACGTTGCTGCTAATGCCCGCCTGGCAACCTGGTGGCAATCTGGGCATAAAAATAGCGACTGTTTTTCCCGGCAATGCCGCAAAAAGCCTCGGCGCGGTGCACGCGAGCTATATTCTCCTGGATGCGACAACCGGCGTGCCACAAGCTTTGCTCGATGGTTCTGAACTCACCCTACGCCGGACTGCCTGCGCTTCGGCACTGGCATCGCGTTACCTGTCCCGACATGACGCGAAAATCCTCTTGATGGTTGGCACTGGCAACCTGGCCCCGCACTTGATTCGTGCACACGCGAGCGTGCGTAACCTGGATCAAATCCTGATCTGGGGTCGTCGGGAGGCGGCCGCACATGCGCTCGCGAGCTCACTTGTCCCGAGTCGACAGGAAATTGAAGTCGTCACAGATCTTGAAAAAGCCGTACAGCAAGCGGACATCGTCTCGTGTGCAACTCTTGCCACCGAGCCGCTGGTTCTTGGCGATTGGCTTCGCGGCGGGCAGCACCTGGATCTTGTTGGGGCCTTCACTCCACAAATGCGCGAGGCAGACGGTGATGCGTTGCAACGCTCGCGCATATTCGTCGACACTTACGCAGGCGCGCTTGCCGAGTCTGGCGAAATAATCGACGCAATATCCCGAAAGCTGATCAGCCGGGAGGAAATTGTTGCCGACCTGGCGGAGCTGGTTCGGGGTGACGATCCGGGCCGTAACTCCGATGGTGAAATAACGCTTTTCAAGTCCGTAGGCACTTCACTCGAAGACCTGGCCGCCGCCGAGTTGGTTCTCAGGAGCGCCTAGGTCTAATGAAAAACACAGTTTCAGGACGCACCAGCAGGCGGTCGTAGCAGGGGGATCGCGTGTCTCGCGAAATTTGCCTACCATAGGCGGGTCGCAGGCAGGCCACCGAATGAAATGCCACGCAGGAAAACATGACAGACTCAAAATCGATATTGCGGCTCAGACACAAATACACACGGGACCCTGATCACGTCCCAGCGGATATCAACGCGCAAGCGTTGATCGATGATCAGTCCCTGCTGCGCGCTGCACTCGGTGCGTTGTTCGCGCTCGTCGTTCTCAATACCATCTGGGTCTATTCATCGATGCTTTTCGATCGATTTTTTCCATGGGGTTCCGTCATACAGGGACTGTTTATTGGTCGCGCAGTGCGTTATTTTGGACTGGGCATCGATTGGCGATTCCCCGCCTTGGCGGCCGTATTTGCCGTATTTTCCGCATTTACCGGCAGCTTCGTTGCGGCACTTAACCTGACTGCCCGGGAATTTAGTACCGGCGCGTTGGCGCTTTTAACAGAAACCTCGTGGCACACCGTCGTGACTTTTGTAAGTCGGGATTTCGGTGTCGTCGGTGTAATTTATGCCTTGACGGGGGCCGCGCTTGCCGCATTTTTTGCGAGTCGCCGACTTAATTGGCGAGAGGCACAGGCATTGCAGAAACTGGGGGAGCAAGATAAACATGAGTGAAAAATTCCGATTGTACGGCGACTCAAGATCCGGCAATTGTTACAAAGTACAATTCTCGGCGTGCATTTTGGGATCGAATATGAGTGGCGTGAGGTCGATATTCTCGCGGGTGACACCCACACACCAGAGTTTCTGGCTATGAACGCCAACGGGAAAATACCGTTGCTGGTTCTGCCTGATGGACAACGCGTTGCAGCCAGGCCCGGGCACATAAAAATGCAGGCAATGGCCGGGGCATGAAAATCCATGTAGCTAATCTCGCCCTGGAAACAACAACGGCTGATTTGCGTGCGGTCTTTGCAAGTTTCGGCGACGTGAAATCGGCCCGAGTGATTTATGACCGTACTACCGGGCGCTCGCGAGAATTCGGTTTCGTCGAAATGGTGAATCACGACGAAGCAGCAGCAGCTATGATTTCGCTTGGACAGACTGAACTTCAGGGTCGAAAATTGCGCTTGAGTGAGGCGGTGAACAATGAAAAATAGAAAAGTTGAATTTTTTTACGACTACGTCAGTGCGTACTCCTACCTGGTCAATAGCCAGGTCGAGAAAATCGAGGGCGCTGACGTGCAATACCGACCGATGCTTCTGGGCGCGGTCATGCAAGCGAGTGGCAACAGCCCTCCGGGATCGGTGCCGGCCAAAGGCGCCTACCTGAACAAAGACCTTGCACGCTGGGCAAAGCGCTATGGCATGGTGTTTAAATTCAACTCCATATTCCCGCAAAACACGCTGAAAGCGCTCAGGCTGGCGATTGCGGCCCAAAGACGCGGCGTATTCCACGATATCCACCAGCCTTTATTCGACGGGATGTTTGTCCATGACCTTGATCTTGGTAACGAGAAAATTCTTGCGCAAATTCTGGCGAACGCAGGAGTAAAGGCAGACGATCTTATGAGTGACATTTCCGATCAATCGATCAAGGACGAGCTGAAGGAAAACACACAGGATGCGATTCAGCGTGGAGTGTTTGGCGCGCCAACGTTTTTTGTTGGCGGCGAAATGTTTTTCGGCAACGATCGCCTGGACTTCATCAGCGAGGCTCTGGCGAGCAGGGAATAAGAATACCTGCGCCGAAATCGGGTGTTTCAGGAAAGTAATCAGGCGACTGCGAAGCCAGGTATCTTCTGGGGGTTTGTGGGCAGGGCAGCGAGTTGCGATTCCACCAGGCCGTCAACTATATCAACGGTCTGGGCGGTGCTGGTGAAGACAAGTGGTTTGCGGCGCAGCAAAGACCAGTTTCCTGACTCGAGAATCTTCATCAGGTGGGTCAGGTTATTCTTGATCGCATCGACATAGGGATTTTGGCCGTCATACAGCGCTTCGATATACCGATAGGCGCGATTGAATTTCTTTTGCAGTCGATCCCGCGATACTTGCTGATAAAACGACGGTGTTTTCTTTAGTAGATCGATCCCCGATTCGTAGCGCACCGTGTACTCGTCAGGTTTGGCCTGCTCAATTGCGATCCCACCAAGGACGAATTCCTTGTACAGGTGATCACGGCACTTTTCGAGATAACAACGATCAGCCAGTTGCGCCATAAGATCAGCCGTGCCAAGCAGGTGGCCGCAGATCGCATCACGAGGATCGTCAACCTCGATCTTATCGAGGTCAATTTCAAAGCCGGTAAAATGCACAATGGTACTGCTGACGGCGACATCTTTTGCCATGCCGAGATCGGGAAGATAATTGCGCAAGAAATCAGCGCTTCTCGATACATGCTGCAGCGTGAATTCCGCTCCGTTCTGAAAACCCCTGTCGCGTTCCCTGTGTCGTATGTAACCGGAGTCGTGAAACAGGGAGGTGACAATCGTCATCTGCGCGCGCTGCGCACCAAGCTTGTCTGCGCTTTCAACCGTTCTTTCGTAACCGAAAACAAGCCGTGCGAGAGCGAGCGTCATGTCCAGCGTGTGCTGCATGTCGTGGTAGGTAGTATCGCAGCCGTGATAACCGGGATACTGGCCTTTGAACAGCCGATCGAAATCGTAAAAGGCGAGCCAGAGAGAATCGAAAGACTTGCCGGGAAAAGTATCGCTGAACAGGTCGTACACAGCATTTCGCACGGCGACAGTATTGCTGACCTGCACTGTGTCGGTAACGTCGTAATCGCTGCGTCGATCCTGCGTCATTATGCGCATCTTCTTATTATTGTCTGTGCTCGGGGCGCGTGGATTGACGACGGGCAACCGCCGGTAATCACGCCTGTTCACATCTAACTCGCATTTAATTAACCGATATTCCGTGTGACTCCGGGATAACGGTTAAACATGATACACCGCATTGCGCCCCGTTGGTTTGGCCAATTCAACAATAAGTCCCGGATTTTTCGGTTAAATGTCAAACTCCGCCACGACGGGAGTGTGATCGGAGGGTCGCTCCCAGGTTCGTGGTTCACGGTCGATGTAACAGGCGCTGCATTTTTCAGCCAGCGCGGTGCTTGCGAGAATAAGGTCGATCCTCAATCCGGCATTGCGCCTGAAACCCGCAGCTCGGTAATCCCACCAGCTGAATTTCTTCTCTTCCTGTGGAAATTGACGAAATACGTCAACCAGACCGAGATTGATGAGGCCCTGCAACGCTTCTCGCTCGGGCGGACTGCAGAGAATATCTTCGCCCCACTTCTCAGGGTCATGCACGTCGCGATCGTCAGGGGCAATATTGAAATCACCCAGCACGACGAGATGTTCATGCGAGGCGAGTTCTGCTTCGAGAAAACCCCGCAGCGCCGCAAGCCAGCTTAGCTTGTAGGTGTACTTATCGGAATCGAGGCTTTGGCCGTTAGGCACATATAGATTGACGACGCGGATGCCGTCGATGGTCGTGGCCAGGATACGTCGTTGCGGATCTTCGAATCCCGGAAAGTCTGTCACCGGATCCTTCGGTGTCTCAATGCTGGCGACCGCAACGCCGTTGTAGGTTTTCTGCCCGCTCGCTAAAGCCTGGTAACCACTGTCTGCGAACGCGTCGATATCGAACGCGTCGGTAACCTGCTTGATTTCCTGCAGCACCAAAACATCCGGAGCGGCGCTGCCCAGCCATTCTCTTACATGCCCCAGCCGGACATTCAGTGAATTGACATTCCAGGTTGCGATTTTCATGCGGCTTTGCCGATGCCGCTGTGTCTGAGTAATGCATCGAGTTGCGGTTTGCGACCGCGGAAAGCAACAAATGCCTCCATGATGTCTCGACTGCCGCCGATTTCGAGGATTTCCTCGCGAAATCGTGCCGCGGTCTGTGGATCGAACAAGCCGCTTTCTTCGAATGCCGAAAAGGCGTCGGCGGCCAAAACTTCGGCCCATTTATAACTGTAATAGCCTGCCGCATAACCGCCTGCGAAAATATGTGAAAAGCTCATGGGGAAGCGGTTGTAATCCGGATGCGGCAGGAACGCTACTTCATCACGAACCTGCGCCAGAACATCCATCGTTCGCGCGCCCAGTTTCGGGTCGTAGTCTGCGTGCACGCGAAAATCGAACAGCGCGAATTCCAGTTGTCGGAACATGGCGAGTGCCGCCCCACAATCGCGGCTTTTTTGCAGGCGATTAAAAATCTCCTCGGGCAGCGCCTCTCCGGTTTGGTGGTGCCCGGACGCCGTCTTTAGCACTTCGTAGCTCCACGCGAAATTCTCCATGAACTGACTCGGCAATTCGACGGCATCCCACGGAACGCCGTTAATTCCGGCGATGCTCGGGTAGTCCACCCGCGTTAGCAGGTGGTGCAGCATATGCCCGAATTCGTGAAAGAAGGTGACGACGTCAACGTGTGTTAGCAGCGAAACGCCGTTCTTGTCAGGCGGTGGAAAATTGCAGACCAGATATCCCACAGGCAGGACAACTTCTCCCGTAAGATTCTTGCGCCCAATGCACTCGTCTATCCACGCGCCGCTGCGCTTGCCACTGCGGGCATAAAGATCGGTATAGAATCCGCCGATCAGTTCATTGCTGACATCTCGAACCTCAATGTATCGCACCGTCTCGTTCCAGCCGGCAACGTTGCTGATCGATGTGAGCGTTACGCCGTAAAGCTGCTCTGCCAGATCAAACATGCCTTTTTGCACGCGCTCCACCGGAAAGTACTGGCGCAGCAACTCGTCAGATACGGAAAATCGCTCGCTCTTGAGTTTTTCGAGGTAATACGCGCTGTCCCATGCCTCCAGCGGTTCGGGAGAAAGCGCGCGCAGTGCGTCAAGCTCAGCGACAGCCGCGGTGCGTGTCTTGCTGGCAAGTTCGGCCAGGAAGTCGAGCACCTCATCGCTTGTTGTGGCCATTTTTGTGGCGAGAGAGTACTGCGCATAATTGCTATAGCCGACGAGTTGCGCCAGCTTGTGGCGAAGGGCCAGAATTTTCTCGATATTGTCACTGTTATCCCAGGCGGTATCCTCGGCCTGGTCCGACGCGCGCGTTGACCATGCCTTGTAAAATAATTGCCGTAGTGTGCGATCGTCGGCGTGTGTCATGACTGCGTGATAGGTCGGATAATCGAGCACAAGCCACCAACCCTTGCAGTCGTGCTCAGTTGCGCTGACGGCGGCGCGCTCCAGGATTGACTCGGACAGGCCCTTGAGCCTGCATGCGTCTTCGACATGCACGTGCCACGCGTCGGTGGAGTCCTGCACGTTCTGGTCAAAGAGTGCTTGCGCCACAGCAAGTTGTTGCACCGTGTCGCTGAATTGGGCTTTGTCTTTTTCGGGCAGCGCGACGCCCGCGAGTCGAAAAGCACGCAGAGCATGCTCGAGGACAGCACGTCTGCCGGTTGCTGCATCGGCAGGCAGCGTCGCCGCTATTCGTTCGAATGCCTCCTGCAACCGGGTGTTTTGTGATATTTGGGTGCTGTGTTCGGTCAATAGCGGCAAGCAGGTATTGTAAGCTGCCCGCCAGCCGGCATCGCCGAGCACGCTCTGTAAATGACCGACAGGTGACCAGACCCGACTGAGCTCATGGCCCATATCTTCCAGTGGCGTCACCAGGGACTCAAAATCGCTGGTAGCGGGATTGTCGAGGAGTGCTGCGAGCTTTTGACGATGTGCTGCGATAAGCTTCCGCAGCGCCGGTTCCGCGTGATCTGACTTGAGATCATCAAAACGCGGCAGTGCGGATGTGTCCAGTAATGGATTCGTCATAAGTTGGCGCCCCTCCTTGCGCCGCAGGATGGTATCACAGGAATCAGGCTTGCCGGACTTGCCCCGGACGAGCCAGGAATGAAGGGATAAATGCGTGACAAAGAACTTTGATTTGATCGTTATCGGTGGTGGTAGTGGTGGGCTTGCGCACGCCCAGCGTGCTGCCGATTATGGCGTAAAGGTTGCCGTTGTAGAGAATGCCCCGCTGGGAGGCACATGCGTCAATGCTGGTTGCGTGCCGAAAAAAATCATGTGGTATGCAGCCAGCCACGTTCATCATGCCAGGCTCGCAAAGGATTACGGCTTCGATGTCTCATTGACCAATCACCACTGGCCTGCGCTCAAGCAACGGCGTGATGCTTATGTCGGACGACTGAATGGTATCTATGAGAATAATCTCGATAAGCGGGATATCACTGTCATACGAGGTATTGGCAGTCTTGTGGATCGTCATACTGTCCAGGTTGACGAGCAGAAATACAAAGCTGAGCGAATCCTTATCGCGACCGGTGGCAGGCCCATCGTGCCGCGTATACACGGAGCGGAATTTGGCATCACCTCAGACGGATTCTTCGAGCTGCCCGATCGTCCACAGCGTGTGGCTTTGATTGGCAGCGGCTACGTTGCCGTCGAATTTGCCGGCATGTTTTCGGCGCTTGGATCGGAAACGACCTTGCTTGTGCGCAAAGACGGTGTCTTGCGCAGTTTCGATTCGATGTTGCGAGATGAGTTGCACAAATCATTTGAGCAGGAAAACATTAGGCTGGAAACGGGTGTGGTTCCGCACGAATTGAGCTCCTCGGATGAGGGGCTCAGCTTGCTCGCCGAGGATGGCCGGGAATTCGGGCGCTACGACGCGGTAGTTTGGGCCGTTGGCCGCGCGCCGAACACGGAGCAACTAAATGCGGAAGCGGCGTTACTCGAACTGGATGGTTACGGTTTCATTCCGGTAGACGACTATCAAAAGACCAATGTCGAAAATATTTTTGCGATCGGTGACGTGACAGGCAAAGCGGCACTGACACCGGTTGCCATCGCCGCGGGACGTCGACTCGCGGACAGGTTGTACGGCGGCATGACGGACAGGCGGCTTGAATATCGCACGATACCGACCGTGGTCTTCAGTCACCCGCCAATAGGTACTGTCGGCCTGACCGAAGACGAGGCCCGCGAGAAATACGGTGATGAATTGAAAGTTTATACGTCCAGGTTTAATCCGATGATGTACGCCCTCGGTGAGCACAAAGTGCCCTCATCGATGAAGCTGGTTACGGTCGGAGCGGACGAAAAAGTCGTGGGTTGCCACGTCATCGGAGATGGAGCGGACGAAATGATGCAGGGTTTCGCGGTGGCGATTCGCATGGGCGCAACAAAACGCGAATTCGACGATACCGTTGCCATTCACCCAACGAGCGCGGAAGAACTGGTTACAATGCGCTAATAGACAGCTGCTTTAGTACAGGTTCGGTATCAGGACGCATGCCGCGCCAGAGTTGAAATGACTCTGCGGCCTGCTCAACAAGCATGCCCCACCCCATCACTGAGTGAGCGGCACCGTGTTGGGCCGCCCACTTGCTAAAGGGCGTCGGGTTAAGGCCGTAAGACAGGTCGTAACAATAAGTATTTTCTTTTACGGCGCTCTCGGGATACGGCGGTGATTCGCCCTTTAGCCCGGCCGACGTTGCATTGATGATCAGTCCGAAGTCGGTTGATTCCGGAACCTCGTCGAAGCGGCAAGCTGCCGTATCGCCATAGGCGCCGAAGTGATCGGCGAGTGCGCTTGCTCTCGACAGTGTCCGGTTAGCGATGGTCAACGAATTGGGCTTTGCAGCTAACAACGGCTGCACTATTCCGCGCGTAGCGCCAC
>Ga0209988_10000420_pt1 | contig 26291 bp, 19 predicted proteins | sample N075metaG_FD_183115 | JGI IMG/M metagenome (GOLD analysis project Ga0209988, IMG submission 183115) | Deep subsurface microbial communities from Kermadec Trench to uncover new lineages of life (NeLLi) - N075 metaG (SPAdes) (version 2) | ecosystem: Environmental > Aquatic > Marine > Ocean trench... | reverse complement strand
GGGCGAAGAGGCGCTTCGCCAGCTCGTCGACGATGCACCGGATGCGCTCGAGCTTTCGATTCGCAACGCGATGCGTCAAGGATCCGCAACTCCGAATCAGAAGGCGGACATCGTTGCGCATGTCGCACCGCTAGTTGCGCGCGTGGCGGACGCTGTATCGCGCGACGAGTATATCCGGCGACTCGCGATGGCGATCGACGCTTCGACTTCGGCGGTCCGCGCCGTCGTGCGTGACGCAGCGCGTGGTCATTCGCAAACCCCGCAGGTCGATCACGAGAGTCTTGGGCTCACGCGCGAACGGCGCGATGCACCCGAGCAGCGACAGTTCCGTGCGCTCGCACGCATCTGCCTGCAACGGCCGGATCTGATCGGGGACGAAACGGCGCTGACGCTGCAAGAAATACTCCCAGTCGGGGGATGGAAATCGATCATCTTGCAGATTGTCGAGGCGGCGAACGAGGGGTTGTTGCGTCCTCGTGACGACTCGGGCGGCGGGGGAGAAGTGGACGCCTTTGCGATCGAATCGAGGCTCGACGAGGATGCAAGGCTACGCCTGCGGGAAATTGCGATGGACAATGCACCTTTCGATTCCGAACGGAGTCTGGATCAAGTGCTCGAAGACCTGGTCGCCTGGTTCGAACGCCGGGGGCTCGATGCAAGACAGCGTGAGTTGAATCAAAGAATGCGCGACCCAAATGCGGATCAGGATGCACTCCTAGCTGAAAAACAGGCACAACTCCTGGAAAGGCGAGCCCGGCTGGGAGTTGGATCAGGCGGCAGCACCTAAGCAAATGACGAATCCAGGTCACGAACAAGCCGGGGATGGCGGCAGAAGTTCGCAATCGGAAGTAGAATTTTGGTGTCCAAGGAGGACCCCCCCATGCCCTCGGATGCGCCCAACGCGGAGTCCGCTGTAGAGCGGACTCAGAGCGGGCCTGTCGGAATCGACAGCCAGCCACCGATGACGCCGGTCGAGATGGTCGAACCGGAGACGACGCCTGCGCGAACGCGCAAAGCGAAGGCTGGCGCTCGAACCTCCGAGAAGAAGCCCCGCGCACGCCGGGTGAAGTCGGCAAACGCGACCGACGCGACTAACGCTACAGCCACGACCGCTGCGGACGCACGCACGTCTGCGAAGACGTCGAACGTCGACACGACGCGTGCAAGAAAGAAGGCGAAGAAGCCTGCGGTGAAGGTCAAGGCCAAGGCCCGGGGCAAGATGGCCAAGGCCGGGAAGAAGTCGAAGTCGGCTGTTGCGGCCGACGAGACGGTCGCGTCCACGCCGGCGAAGAATGCACCGCTCAGTCGCGATGTATTGATCGAGATGGACGTCGTCCGCAAGCTGATCGAAGTGGGCGAGGATAAAGGCAGCGTCGACCGGATGGATCTGCGTACGGCGTTCGAGGATGGCCGCCTGGGCAAAGCCGACCTCGACGGTGTGCTGTCTATTCTTCGCGAACATGATATCGGACTGTCCCGAAGCGAATCCCCGGGCCAGGAGAACGAGAAGAAGTCCAGCCGGGTCCCCAAGAAGCGTGAGCGCGCCGATGACGCTGGCGGCGTGGATCCCGTTCGCGTGTACCTCCGAGAAATGGGACAGGTCTCGCTGCTCACGCGCGAGGGCGAGGTGGAAATCGCGCAGCGTATCGAGCAGGCGGTCGGAGCCCATTACGCCGCGCTCGTTTCGAATCCCTATTGCCTGAAGAGAATCATCGAGCTGGGCGAGAGCGTTCGCGCGGGCGACATCGATCTCAAGAAGGTCGTCGACGGGTTGGAAGACGAGAACGCGTTGCCGATCGATGAGACGCGAAAAAATTTCTTGTCTGCGATGACGGACCTCGAGCGGATCGAACACAGCATCACCGAGCGCCGCTTCGAACTCGACCGCAGCGCGATGAGCCGCGACGATCGCCTTGCCTGTGAGGCCGAAGTCGCCGGACTCTACGAAGATGCTGCCAAGGAACTGCGAAAGCAGCGTGTTAGCCGTGAGCGCTACGCCGAGCTCGATCGTTGTCTGCGGGAACTCCTCGAAAGCCATCATCTACTCGATGAGCGTGCCAAGCAGGTCACACGCCCCTTCGCGTTGGAAGTCGCAGAGTTCAATGTTTTGGCCGAGCAATCGAAGAAGCAAAGCGCCGGTGGGCAGCAGGCGCTCGGACGGCTTGGGGCCGAGAGCCTCGAGGGCAAGGCCGCGATCGATGAGGCGCTCGATCAGCTCTCGAATGTCGATCGATTTCGCGCCCGACTCCAGGGCGATGCCGACATGCGACTGGACGAGGTCGAGCGCATCCTCGACCGGGTAGACGGTACGGCGTTGTCTGCCCAGGAAGCCAAGAGCGAACTCATCGAAGCGAATCTTCGCCTCGTCGTTTCGATCGCCAAGAAATACACCAACCGTGGCCTGCAATTCCTCGACCTGATCCAGGAAGGCAATATCGGGCTGATGAAGGCCGTCGACAAATTTGAATGGCGTCGCGGCTACAAATTCTCGACCTACGCCACATGGTGGATTCGGCAGGCGATTACCCGGGCCATCGCAGATCAGGCCCGCACGATCCGCATCCCCGTCCACATGATCGAGACGATCCACAAGCTGGTTCGCGCGACGCGGCAGCTCGTGCAGGTTCTCGGTCGGGAACCTCAGCCCGAGGAACTCTCCGAGGCCCTCGAGTTGCCGCTCGAGAAAGTTCGAATGGTCCTGCGAATCGCCAACGATCCGATCAGCCTCGAGACGCCCGTCGGGGAAGAAGACGATAGTCGCCTGTCGGACTTCATCGAAGATCCCAACGCGACCAGCCCCGCGGACGCAGTCATCCAGTCGGGTCTCGCGGAGCACACCCGGGAATTGCTCGCGACCCTTGCCCCCCGTGAAGCGCGCGTCCTGCGCATGCGATTCGGGATCGGGGAACGCGCCAACCGCACGCTCGAAGAAGTCGGCCAGGACTTCGACGTGACCCGCGAACGCATCCGCCAGATCGAAGCGAAGGCGCTTCGCAAGCTGCGCCACCCGAGCCGTAGCCGTTCGCTCAAGGGCTATCTCGAGGGCTAGAGGCTATCTCGACGGCTAAGGCTATCTTGAGGGCTAGGGGCTATCTCGACCGCTGAAGCCGGCTCAGGCTGCCCGCTCGCCCGTTTTGCGGGTCGGCTGCGCGATCAAGCGGCCGCACGGATCATCCGATATAGACGGCGTGAAACTGGTCGCCTGTACAGACTGTCATGCGCAATACGATGTGACATCGATGGTGCCGGGGAGCGCCTTCGATTGTCGGTGTGGGACGACGCTCGAGGCGACGCCGCCAGTCGGTGTCGACGCAGCGGTCCAGCGCTGTAGCGCCTGTGGCGCGGTCGCGCGGGAAAGCGACGAAATCTGCGACTACTGCCAATCGGGCATCGTCCCGGCACCACGACGCGGAAGCTTGATCTGCCCGGAATGCATGGCCCGCAATCTCGATGACGCCCGTTTCTGTCTGGCGTGCGGGGTCGGATTCCAGCCGCAGATTCCGCTCCAGACCGCGCCGGAGCTTCGCTGCCCCTGTTGCGAACGTTGGATGAGCACCCGCGAAGTCGGCGGTCTCGTGATTCAGGAATGCCCCAAATGCCACGGCCTGTGGGCCCCCGAAGACGTATTCGAGGCGCTCGTCGATCGCGCGGCAGCGGTTGCCCGTGAGCGATCCAAGACCGGGCAATCTGCCGTGCCGCGAGTCGATGGCGGAAACCCCGCACGCGATCGTGTCGAATATCGTCGCTGTCCCGCTTGCGACGCGATGATGACTCGGCGCAATTTCCGCAAGCGCTCCGGTGTGATCATCGATCGGTGTCACGAGCACGGAACCTGGCTGGATGCCAACGAACTCGAACGAATTGCGGGCTTCGTCCTGTCAGGCCGAGCCGCGGGTGTGGCACAGGCCGAAACCAGCGAGCGGCATTCCCGCGAAGACGCGGAAGCCCGCGCTGCATCCAGGCGTGTGCGGCTTGCGGCAATTCAACATTCAGATCACGCGCCCTCGATCTTCACGAGCCGCGCGAACTCCGGCGCCGTCGGGACGATCCTCGATCTCCTGGTCTCGATCCTCCACTAACAAAACTACCCGGTGGGTCGGGCTTTGCGCCCATCCAGCAACGAGGTAAACGAAATGGCACTCTTCGAAAAACTGCGAGCCGAACTGATCGACATCGTCGAATGGATCGACGACAGCCAGCACACGCTGGTCTGGCGCTTTCCGCGCTATCGCAATCAGATCAAGTGGGGTGCCCAGCTGATCGTGCGCCCCGGCCAATCCGTGGTCTTCGTCCACCAGGGCCGGATCGCCGATGTCTTCGGCCCGGGCCACTACAGCCTCGAAACGAAGAACCTCCCCCTCCTCTCGACCCTGATGGGCTGGATGCACGGCTTTGATTCGCCCTTCAAGGCGGAGGTCTATTTCGTCAGCACGCGACAACTGACGGATCTCAAGTGGGGCACCTCGAATCCCGTCCCGCTTCGAGACGCCGACTTCGGACCGGTCCGTGTTCGTGCCTTCGGGACCTATACGCTTAAGGCCATCGATCCCGGCCGCCTGCTCTCCGAACTCGTCGGAACCGACGGCGTCTACGAGGCCGAAGAGATCTCGGCCCTGCTCCGCTCGATCATCTCCATGACCTTCGCCGATGTCATCGCGAACTCGGGAATCAGTGTTCTCGATTTCGCGCAGAACTACGGCGAACTGTCCGAGACCGTCCGCAGGGCCGTAGTCGAGCGGATCGACGACGAGTTCGGTCTCGAGATCCCACAGCTCTATATCGTGAATGTCTCGGTCCCTGCCGAGGTCGAGCGTGCGCTCGATGCCCGGGCGAGCATGAACGCGATCGGCGACATGGGTGCTTTCCAGGCCTATCAGCTCGGCAACGCGATGCCCGAAGCCGCGGCGAATCCCGCCGGCGGACTCGCGGGTGCCGGTGTGGGTCTCGGAATGGGGCTCGCCATGACGAATTCGATGGGTGGATTGTTGCCTGGGGGGGGCGGAGGGGGCTCTGCTTCGAATCCCGTGGCTCCGGGTCCGCCCGCGCCGCCCGCCCTTCCCTCGGTCGCCTGGCACATCGCGGAGGGGGGGGAGTCGGTCGGCCCATTCGTGTCGGCGCAGATGGCTCAGGCAGTCGCCGCGGGTCGAGTGACCAGAGAAACACTCGTCTGGAGTGCCGGCATGGGGGGTTGGGCCGCCGCTTCGGAGGTCGGGGCGCTCGCGGACTATTTCGCGCCACAGCCTCCGCCGCTTCCCGGATCGGGCTCCTGACCGCAGCCAGCGGCGGGCTGAAGAATCTGCGCTGAGGTGGATATCAGGTTCCGAAGATGCGGCCGCATGGTGCATGAACGTCGATGCGCGGTGAGTTCACGAGCGAGGAATCTTGCCTGCCATCCCCACTCGGAAGAAGTGAGCCCGCCTTGACCATTCCGCTGGGAGCACATGGATGTGCAACGTGATTGCATAACAAGTTAATCCTTCGTGCAGCCATCCGGAGAAAGTCGGATTCGACGAAAAAGAACCGCCCGAGAGGGAAGAGAGCCGACCGAATTCGTTGACTCGCCGAAAGCGTTTCCCATAGAGTGGATGCTCCAACCGGAGAGGGTCTGGTTTCGAGTGGAAAATGGATGACGTGAAGGGAATGGATATCAGGCGAATGCTGGCGCTCTCGAGTCTTCTCGCAGTCGTCGGAGTTGGAATCGGAGGAGCCATTGGATTTGGCGGCGTCGCGAACGCCGCGCCGGTCCGTTGCAGGGATGGCGGATGCTTCGGCCGAGCGCATATCGCTGACGTGGTTTGGAACAAGAGGGATGCGACCGAGCGGGCACATCGGCGAGGCGGGTCCCGCGTCGCGGAGCGTCTGGCCGAGAGACTCAGAGGCGTCTCCTTCATGACCGAGAACGACTACTCAGAGATCACGCGAAGATCCGGACGAGCCGAACAGACGCGCGGCTACGGCCGAAGGGTCGCCGGATGCGGGAGAGGCAGCGATTCGCCGGCCTGCGCATCGCGCGCTTCCCGTAGAGAGTCCGAACGGGCGCATGCCTCGTCTTCCGCGCATCCGAGAGGGAATGACCGGCGCCACGAACGGCCGCACCGCGAGCCGCGCAATCACCGGCGTACCCGGGTAGTCTCCGAGACCGTCGCCGCGCCGATACCCGAGCCGACGGCAGCCCTGCTCTTCGGAGCGGGTCTTCTCGTGGCCGGTCACGTGAACAGGCGCAAGCAGCGCTGAGCGTGCCCGACGCTCCAGGGGTTCGGGCCGGACGGGATTTCGAAACTGTGATCGCCCGGGTCTTCCTGGAGATTGAAAAAGACCCGGACGCCTAGCAAGGCTCCCCGACCTTCTCCCTCCAGGACTTGTAGTCGTCGAAGCCAATGGACTCGTGCCGCGCCGCGATCTTTGCGAGCAGGCTCGTCACCTGTTGGGCGCTGGGTGCTTCGGCCTCGCTGAGGCTCGTGAGAACGTTCGCTGCGGCTTCGGCGCCCCGGTCATCCGTTTTGCGCGCTTCGAGCGCCGCCTCGCGGTCGGCCGGGAGGCCCTCCGATATGCCCAGATAGGCCTCGATCGCGGCTTCGCTGACCTGGGTCGCGTGTTTGCGCGAGGCCACGATATTGCCTTTGCCGGTGACGACGTTGCCGACGGAGAAGACCGTGGGGTAGCCGTCGAGGCGCCCGATGTCCCAGTCCTTGAAATCGAAGAGCTCGCCATTCATGTCGATTCCGCGGATCGGTTGCGGGATCGATCCGATCGAACTGATGATCGACGAGGCGCGTACTTCGTAGGTCTCTTCGAGCGGAACCACGCGGCCGTTCTCGATCTTCGTGCGGCGGAAGACGAGACCGGCGAGGCGTCCGTCTTCGACGATCAACGCGTCGGGTGCGGAAAGGGGTTCGACCTTGAACATGTATTTGCCCGTGCTCTTTTCGAGCATGCGCCTACGTCCGGCTTCGACCTTCTTGATCCGCGCCTCGTCCGCGCCATCCGGCGCACTCATGAGCGGCATGTCCTCGACGCGCCGACGGTAGTAGATCGTCACGCCCTGGATCCCGAGTTCTTCCCAGGTGAGGCCGTGCTTCTCGAGAATCTTGGGGATGCCCTTGATCTCGAGTTCTTCGACGTTCGTCTCGATGCCTCGCTTCTCGAGCGCATCGACGGTCATATCGAGGGTGTGGATCTTGGCGACATCGATCGAAGCGAGGCCACCGCCAATCACGATCGCACCGTCCTTCACTTCGTAGCTGGCATCGGGCAGATCGCCGCGTTCGGCATGATTGAAGGCGATCACGAAGGGGTTCTGATAGGTGAGACCCTTGCCAATATAATCGTCTGCGCCCTCGATCGGTACGGGGCGGTCATGCCATGCACCATTTGCGAGCACGACGGCCGAGAAGCCCCAGTCGTTCACGAGCTCCTTGAAGTCGATGTCGTGACCAATTTTCGTGTTGGGCACGAAGGTCACACCGGGCTTCGACAGCTTGCCGTCGATCGTCCCGTACTCCTTTTTGCGAAGCGCTTCGTGCCAGCGCGGAAGACCATCTTCGATCTTGCCGTAGGGTCGTGTATTCTGTTCGAACACGAAGACCGCCACGCCTCGATCAGCCAGACGACTGGCGACCTCGGCTCCCGCTGTGGCCCCACCAATCACCGCTACATAATGTCCCGCGACTTCATTTGTCATGGCGCCGATTCTCGCAATTACGCGCGCACTCGACAACGCCACGGACAACGTCACCGGCGACACCCGAAGTAAAGCGGCCGACGGCCCGAAGACCGTGGCACAACCCCACACAGGGGCTCCGGATTCCGGGCATCGCCCCTCTCGCTGCCCGAACGCGGTAAGCTGCCGGCGGAGGGCCTGTAGCTCAGTGGTTAGAGCAACCGGCTCATAACCGGACGGTCCCTGGTTCAAGTCCAGGCAGGCCCACCACCCTCAGCCCAAGCGCGCCGAAGCGCGCGCAAAAAGAGCCCTCAGCCCAAGCGCGCCGAAGCGCGCGCAAAAAGAGCCCTCAGCCCAAGCGCGCCGAAGCGCGCGCAAAAAAAAGAAATAGGAAAGGCCCACTCCGAGAGGAATGGGCCTTTGTCCCAGGCAGTGTGGTCCTGCCTGGTTCCGTTCGAACACCTTTTGGAGTGGGGCTCCCAGTTGCGGCCTGAAGAACCCCGACCGCAGGCTACCACAGCGGATCGAAAGCACAATTAATTCAATCAACTACCGGCTGAGTTGCAGGTCTTCGCGGGCTTGATTCCGCACGAGGGCGGTCCGCTACGCCCCCCGCTGAGACCTCTCTTCAGGGAACCAGGCGGGTGGTGGCCTCGAGCTGGCTGAGGGCCTCCCGCTCGGGCCGGATCTGGAGATAGACGTTCTCGCTCACTGTCCCGCTCGCTCGACCCGCGATTTCGAGTTCCCGCCCGCCCGGTTGGGCGCGTTCGGTCAGCCGAACGGAGAGCTGGACGAAGATCGTCTCGCCGGGTCTCAGCCGGAGGCGCTGTTCGTTCGATCCCCAGGCGACGAGCGCGACGCTGCGCATGGCTGCGCGCAGGTGATGGGATCCCGCGGCGAGTTCGAGGGTCTGGTATTCGTTGTTTCGAAACGTGCCGATCTCGCGCCCGTCGATCGTGACCCGGACAGTCGAGAACGAGGGGCGCGTGTCGAGCCGGTAGAGATAGATTCGTGCCCGGTTCTCGGGAGGTGGCGCGGCACGCTCGAAGGCGGGACCGGCGGGAGGCGTCGCGCAAGCGCTCAGCATGAGAATGATTGCCAGCAGACCGGAAAAGAGCCGACCCCTTCCCGAGTTCTTTTGCAATCGTCGCAGGAACGCGACCAGACCGGATGACCTTTGCTCGGGTCGGAAGGGGCGAGGCGTGATCCGGCTTTGTGGCGAGGTTCGTATGGGCATCGGCCGTCCTGCTTTCCGGGCCTGCACCCGGCCTATGCGGGGAAGGGTAGCGCCCCAGGACGGGGCCCCCGTGGGCGACAAAAGCTGCGCGGGTCGGGGCGACGAGTCGCACAGCCCGGCTACGCTACGCTGCCCTCCTGGCCCCCGGTGGCGACTCCGGTGGGCGAAGGGCTGGCGACGACAAGATGCGTAAAGACAAGGACCGCTATTGGGATTGCCTCGATCAGGCAATGGAAGCCTCCCATGGAGGTCGGATCGAGGAGGCGCTCGCCTGGCTCGACGAAGCGCTGCGTGTCCACCCGGATGGTGCCGAAGCCCACAACGGTCGCGGCGAGATCCTGTGGGATGATGGACGCATCGACGAGGCGTTGATCGAGTTCGACCGCGCCACGCTGGCCGATGGCAAATTCACCGCAGCGCACCTGAATCGAATCGAATTATTGGTCGAGGAGTTCGGCGAGTTCACAACCGCCGTGCGGCTCGCTGACGAGCTTCTTTCGGGTCGAACCGAGCTGCCGCGGCCCGATCGGATGCTCCAGGCCGAGGTCTACTACCTGAAGAGCAAGACACTCTTCTATCAGGACGATCTCGAAGGGGCACTCTTTCTGGTACGCCGTGCGGCGAAGGCGGGCGGGGAGCTCGGTCTCTACAGTGCTTTCGAGGGTCAGGTCCTTTTCGAGCTGGGTCAATTCCTCGAGTCGAAGCGCGTTCTCGAACGCGGTGTCGCGATCGATCCCGACGCGGCGCATAGCCTCTATCATCTCGGACTCGTTCTCGAGCGCCTCGAAGACCAAGGCGACGAATCGGGCGCGCCCGCCGCGGGTCTCGAAAGCGCTGCACAGGCCTTTTCCCGAGCGAACTCGCTCGAGCCCCAGCAATTCCCCTTGCCGATCGACTTCGAAGAGGCGGAATTTGCGCGCGCCGTCGATGAGGCGATTGCCAATCTGCCGCGTTCGATTCGAGAGCAGGTGGAGGGCGTAAGCATCCAGATCGAGGACTTCCCACCCCCCGACCTCGTTCGCGCCGAACGCATCTCGCCGCAGACCGTTGGCCTCTTCATGGGCGTCCCACGAACCGAGGCGATGATGACGGATCAGCCGCTCGACCTCGACCGGATTCTCCTGTTCAAGCGAAATCTCGAGAAGATCTGCCAGGACGAAGAGGAATTGATCGAGCAGATTCAGATCACGGTGCGGCACGAAGTCGGACACTATCTGGGTCTCGACGAGGACGATCTCGAACGCCTCGGTCTCGCCTGATTTCGCGTACGAAGAGCCGATGCCTGCAGCCGAAACCGAAATGCCTTCCGAAAAAGCGTCGCGGCGCGTTGCTCCGCCCGAATTCGTCGAGCGGGTTCGAGCCATCGTAGGCGCCGAAAATTGCCTTGCGCGTGAAGGCGAACTCTTCGCCTATGAATGCGATGGCTTGACGCTCGAGCCGCGTCGTCCGCTGGCTGTGTTGTTGCCCGAGACCACCGCCGAGGTCGCCGAAATCGTGCGAGTCTGTCGGGAGTTCGAGATCGACTTCGTGCCCCGAGGCGCCGGGACCGGCCTTTCGGGTGGCGCCCACGCGACCCCCGGATCGATTCTGATCGAATGCGCCCGGCTGAATCGGATTCTCGAGGTGGATGCCGAGGATCGATTCGCAGTCGTCCAGCCCGGCGTCGTGAATGCCGACCTTTCGACAGAGATCGCCCACCTCGGGCTCTTCTACGCCCCCGATCCGTCGAGCCAGCAGGTCTGTACGATCGGCGGCAACGTCGCCGAGAACGCCGGCGGCCCCCACACGCTCAAATACGGTACGACGACGAACCATGTGCTCGCGCTGGAGATGGTGCTTCCCGACGGGCGCATCCAGCGCTTCGGGAATCGGCTGGGTGAAGTCCCGGGTATCGATTTCGTCGGTGCGATCGTCGGGAGTGAGGGCACTCTCGGCATCGTCACCGAGATCACCGTGCGCCTGACGCCGATTCCAGAGGGAGTCGAGACGATGCTCGTGATTTTCGATGATGTCGTCGCGGCATGTCGGGCAGTCGGGCGGGTGATTCGCTCGGGAGTCGTTCCGGCGGCGCTCGAGATCATCGACAAACGAACGATCGAGGCGGTCGAAGCGAGCGTCTATGCGGCGGGTCTGCCGAAGTCGGCGGGCGCGGTCCTGATCGCCGAGCTCGATGGCAACCCCGCGTGCATGAAGACGGAGATTCGCACGATCCGCGAGGCATGCGAGGCCGAGGGCTGTCAGGCGATCGAGATCGCGCGCGACGAGGACGAACGCAAGCGCTTCTGGCGAGCGCGCAAGGGCGCATTTGGCGCGATGGGACGCCTCGCACCGGATCTCTACGTTCATGACGCGGTCGTTCCCCGCGTTCATCTGCCGGAGATTCTCGCCAAGGTGTGTGAAATCTGTGATCGGCATCGGCTCAAGCTCGCAAACGTCTTTCACGCGGGCGACGGCAATATCCACCCGAATATCTGCTTCGATCGACGCGACGAGGATGAACTCGCGCGGGTCATGCAAGCAGGCAAAGAGATCCTCGAAGCGTGCACCGCCGTCGGCGGTGTGATTACCGGCGAACACGGCGTCGGCATCGAGAAGCGCGACTACATGTATCTGGTCTTCAGCGCTCAGGACCTCGAGCCCATGTACCGATTGCGGGAGGCCTTCAATCCCGATGGTGCTTGCAATCCCGGCAAGATCATTCCGACGACGCGATTCTGTGTCGAGTCGAATCCCAAGGCACGGGGCTACGACGAAGTGCCTTTATGAGAAGTGCCGATATGAAGAGTGCCGATATGCCGGGCGCCGATCTGTCGGGTGTCGAGGTGAGCCGGCGGGCCGAGCGCGTCGCGATTCCAGGGGCCCTCGTCGAAGAGTTCTTTCTGCCTTCGACCCAGGCGGAGGTCTCGGAAGTCGTGACCGCGGCGGCGGCGACGAATACGGGGCTGCTGATCTCGGGCGGGCGCACGCGACTCGGCTGCGCCAATCCGGCGCGCCCGATCCGGCTGGGTCTCTCGTTGGGCGGCCTTTCCGGGATCGATGAATTCGAGCCGGAAGAAGGTGTCCTGCACGCCGCCGCCGGGACGCCGATCGTGGAGATCCGTGCGGTCGTGCGCAAAGAGGGCTGGGAGCTGCCGCTCGACTCGCCGGGACGGCGAACGACGGTCGGGGGAACGATCTCGAGCGCGGTCACCGGGCCGCGGGCACAGGCTTTCGGTTCGGTCTCCGATGCCATCCTGGGACTCGATGTCGTGGGGGGCGGTGGGGTCGCATCGAAATGTGGAGGACGGGTCGTCAAGAACGTGACCGGCTACGACCTCGCGAAGCTCTACTGCGGTTCCTTCGGAAGCCTGGCGGTCGTGACCGGCGCGTGGCTTCGACTGCGACCGGCCGCCGCGCGGCTCGAGACCTATCGCGCCCGTCTTCCGACGAATCGGGAATCGTTCGAGGCCGTTCGCGCCCTCGCCCAGTTGACGAGTGTTCGGGCCTTGATCTGGTGTGAAGAAGTCGGCGATGAGACGAGCGAGGTCTTCGTCGAACTCGGGGGGAGCCAGGAGGGCGTGGCCCACGATCGATCGAGCCTCGCCGGTACATTATCGTTGGAGGCCGTCGAGGCCGACCGGATCGATACGCTTCGCGACGCGAGGACGCTGTATGGCCGGTCCGAACGCGATGGAGACAGCGAAGGGGATCGCGGCGTCGGCGACGAATTCGAACCCAAGGCCGATGAAGATGGCGTCATCCTGCGTGTGCGTGTGCTGGGATCCCAATGCGAAGCCGTCCGACGGGTCGTTCTTGCTGCGGGGCTGAGTGTCTCGATCGATCCGGGGCTCGGTGTGATTCACGCGCGCGGGCGGCTCTCGAACCTCGAGGCCCTTCTCGCGATCCGCTCAACAGCTGAGCGGGCGGGCGGCTTTGCGACCTTCGAGCAGTTGCCCGTCGCGTGGCGCGGCGAGGTCGACGTGTTTGGGTCGCTCGGCGGGTCGGAGACACTGGTCGAAACGCTCAAATCGAAATTCGATCCGGCTGGAATCCTGAACCCGGGACGTTATGTCGCTGATCGGCTGGAGGACTCGAGCCGTGAGCGCTGAGGCGAAAAGCGGCCGGGAGACGTCGGGGGGCGTGCCTTCGCTGGCCTCGCTTCTGGAGCAGACGCTCTACACCGATAGCCTCGATTGCGTGCATTGCGGGCTCTGCCTGACGAGCTGCCCGACCTATCGAGCGACCGGCCGCGAGACGGCCTCGCCGCGCGGCCGGATCTATCTCATGCGGGGCCTCGCCGAAGGGCGACTCGAGGATCCTCAGCTCCTCGAGGAGGAGGCCTTCGCGTGTCTCGGCTGTCGTGCTTGCGAGACCGTTTGCCCGAGCGGTGTTCGCTACGGAGAAATGCTCGAACATACCCGGGCGGCCGTTCGCTCGTCTCGCCGGGGCTTCGATCTCGCGATCTGGATCGAACGCTTCGCGCTTCGACGGATCGTTCCGAAAGCGGCTCGCCTGCATCGATTGGTCAGTCTGATTGCAATCGTGCAGAAGCTTCGCCTCGATCGGCTGGGCGCACTCGTCCTGCCCCGTCGCCTCGCGGAGATGATGCAGCTCTTGCCGACGATCCCGCCCACCTCCGAGCGTCGCCGGATGCCGCCGCTCACGTCGGCGGTCGGAGAGCGCAAGGGACGCGTCGCCCTGTTCGAGGGCTGTGTCATGCCCGAGTTCTTCGGACGTGTGAACGATGCCGCACGCCTGGTTCTCTCTCGTGCTGGCTACGAAGTCATCGTGCCCGAGCGACAGGGCTGTTGCGGTGCGCTCCATGCGCATAGCGGCGATCGTGCATTTGCCCAAGATCTGACGGAGCACAACGCAAGTGTTTTCGCCGGCGAACTCGGACAGATCGATGCGATCATCGTCACCTCCGCCGGCTGTAGCGCGGCGATGCGAGAGGCGCAGAACTGGCTCGGAGAATCGGGCAGCGCCGTCGCGAGTCGCGTCCGGGACGTACTCGAATTCCTCGACGAGGTCGACTGCGAGCTGAACTTGAAGCCGATCGCTATGCGCGTGTGTTATGACGATGCCTGCCATCTCATCCATGCGCAGGGGATCTCCGAGGCTCCACGCCGCCTGCTCCGATCGATCCCCGAGTTGGAGATCGTGGCGCATCGCGACCCCGAGGTCTGCTGTGGCGCGGCGGGAATCTACAACCTGACCCAGCCCGAAATGTCGAAGCGGGTACTCACACCCAAGATCGACGCGCTCGCGGATGCTCATCCGGAGATCGTGGCGACGGCGAATCCGGGCTGCGCCATGCAGCTGGCTGCGGGATTGGCGGCTCGCGGAATCGAGGCGAGGGTCGTTCATCCCATCGAATTGTTGGAGGAGGCCAGCCGGGTCTGACGAGCGCGACCGATGGTCCCGCCGGACGCTATCGGTTCCCGCCGCACGCTACCGATTCCTGCCGGACGCTACCGATACAGGAACGCGTCCGGGGTTTCGGGCGGTGCGCGCCAGCGGGGGAACGCGCCGAGGTTGAAATCCCCGAGGCTGCCCCGGAAGACGAGGTCGAAGGGAAGGATCGAGTCGCGCCCCCGGACCATGCCATAGCGCTCGCGTAGGCTCAGATAGACGAACGAAGATTCAGCGGTCGGGCGGGCGTCGACCTCTTCCGTGAGGCCGAGGCTCGCGCGCTCGAGGTAGACGTCGCGGTTCGCGTCGGCGGCTTGACGGGCCTGAACGTCGATCAGGCTGTTGCGCTGCACCGCTTCGTCGAGGGCCGCGGCGATTCGTGCGAGGCGCTGCTTCGAGATTTTCTGGGTTCGCGTTTCCGGTAAGGTCTTCTTGCCGCCGCCTTCCGCGATCAATCGGACTTCGAGCACACGGCCTCCGCGGAGAACGACGCCTTCGGGATGAAGCTCGCCATCGGCGGGATCGTCATTCAAGAGTCGCGGATTGAGGCCGACCCCGCTCCGACCGGCGACTTTCGGATTCTCGAGCAGGAATTCCTTCGTGATTCGAATGTGTTGAGGGCTCGCATCCTCGCGTTCTTGCCGCGCCTGGAGGCCGGCGAGATGCCCTCCCGCGGAGTCCGGAAATTCCTGGGCGATCCCGCGTAGGATCGAAGCCCGCGAGTCGCGGCGTTCCAGTCGTTCGACTTGGGCGAGTCGCTCCTGCGCGGTTTTCTCGACGAGTTCGGAACGTTTCTCGGGATCGAACTCGGGGATCCAATCGGCCAGGCGCAGGGCGCGGCCCCAACGCTCCTTGCCCGTTTCGTAGTCGTAGAGCCAGTCCACGACGGGTCGCTGCTCCTCGCCGTCCGGGAAGCGAATCAGGTAGCGGTAGCCGGCGAGCGATGTCGCGCGTTGAAAATCCGGAATCCCGGTCCAGGGCGAGATGATCAGGCGGAGCGGCGCCAGGACGATCGTGATCGCGATGGTCGGCAGGTCGATGAGGTAGGCGATGGGGACGGGCAGGTTCGGATAGCGTGGCCGCTTGACCCACTCTCCCGCCAGACGCCATGCGGCTTCATCCCGCCCACCCTTTTTCTCGAGTCGTACGAAGGCGCCGTAGGGATTCTGCCAATCGTCGTCGAGCAGCACCTGTGCGTGCCTCACCATCGTGTCCTGAAACGAGGACTCCACCGCGATGCGATGGAGCCGTTTTCGGGCAGCGGCTTCGAAGCCGGCCGAGCGCTGCACGAGGGCTCGAATGAACTCGACGCGACCGCGTGTCTCGGATGGGCTCGCGTCTCGATAGGCGCTGAGGAGCGGGTCGAGCGTGTCGGGGTCGACGGGGCCTCGCAGCAGAGCCATCGCGAGACGAAGCTCCTGCTCGAGATATTCAGGAGGCGTCGGTACCGCTTCCAGGGATCGCGCATCGAGTCGACGATGTTCTGTCAGTGCCGTCCTCGACTCTTCGACCAGGCGAAGCGCCTTCTTGCGGGTTCGTCCATTGGATTCGGGATGGCCCGAGAGGAGATTCACGGCGGCCGACGCATGATGCAGGGCGAGCCCGGGCGAGCCGGCCTCGAGGGCGGAGTCCGCGCCGCGCACGCGGCGAATCGCGAGTGTCTTCTCGAGCAGGATGACATCGCGCTCGATCTTCTTCTCGAGTACCGGTGTTGCGGAGGTTTGCGGGTGCTTCGCGATGAATTCCTGGCGCAGCGCGAGCGCTTGACGGTCGGTGAAGGAAAGGGGTTCGCTATTCGAAAACTCGGCAAAATAATGAATCAGGCTGTTTGCGAGTTGGAAGGGGGCGATCACGAAGCCCGTGATCGCAGAGCTGCCGAGGGGTTGTGCGACGGCGTTGAACGAACGCGCCCAGAGTCGATGCCAGCCATCGAATTGACGACGTCCGGCCAGCTTGAGGGGATCATCGCCGATCGTGCGGTCGAGGCGACCCTTCAGTCGAGGGTCGAGACCCGACCGGCGCCGCAATGCCCGGGAACCCGCGCGATAGGCGATTGGATCGTCGAGGGTGGCGTTACGAAGATCGATCGCGAGCGCCTCGAGATGCTCTTGCTCGTTGGAGTTCGGCTGGGATGCCAGGTCCGCGAGGGCGCGTTCGACTCGGGCATCCGCGATTGCCGGTTCCTCGGGATCGAGATTCTGCGTGCTCGAATCCGGCCGCAAGAGCGCTCCTGTAGGCGCTTCGGCCAGCAACGCGGCACGGGCGAGGCGCGCGGCGGCGAGGTCCGCGGCCCCGGGCAGCCAGGGCCTTGCGATCGCGACTGGATCGAATAGATCATCGATGACGACCGCCTGGGGTCTTGCACAGCCGAGGCCCTGGCAGACCAGGGCCATGGCGAACGCGATGGTGGCGCCGAACGCGACCGAGTTCAGCCGCGCGCACGCGAGCCGCCGCCTGGATCCTCGGCGAAGAATTCGCGGCCTAACGATCGAATCGGTCGGCATCGATACTCAATGTGAGCGCGAGGAAGGCCTCGAGCTTGCGGGTCGCTTCGAGTTTTTCAGGCCGACCGTCGTGACTCCCGACCAGCTCGTAGAGCTGGATCGCGGCATCCGTGAGCTCGCTGAATCGCGCGGGATCAAAACTGAGGCTCTCCTCGGGAATGGCGGCGAGGTACTCATTCGAGAGTTGCGCGTAGAAGTCGGCGAGTCGAAGCAGGTGGCGCAGGCGGTTCTTGCTCCCCGCGTGGCGGGTTGCGACGCGTTGGAGTTCCTGGAGCGCGAGCACCGTTCCATCCTGCAAGACGAAGCGCATGGCGACGAAATAGTGTGCGCGGATCATGTCGGCGCGTTCGATCTCCTCCTGGGCGATCCAGCGATAGTGGGTGTCGTGGAGCTCGCTCTCGAGCAGTGAGAGCCGGGCGACGCGTTCGTCGAGATCGATCCGGACCGCAGCCGGATCGAGCGGCAAGGGAGCGACGCCGCCGTCGGCGATGGGGTCGACGAGTTCGAGGCCGATCTTTCCCGCTTGAGCGATCCGCTCGCAAATTACGGCGCTCTCGAGCGCGCTCTCACGAAGCTCGCGCGAGAGTCGTGCACTCTCGCGATAGTGTTGAGCGGCGATATCGAAGCCGCGCAACCGCTCGAGGGCGCGGGCCTTCGAAAAAAGCATTACCGCATCCATGTAGCCGCTGCGGAGGGCATCCGCCTCGGAGTGTTCGAGGCTCTCGAGGCGAAGCAGTGAGGCGCGATAGACGTTGCGCCCGCTGAAGTCGCTCGCCGGCGGAAATCGGTAGGTGTCATCGGGGATGTGGCGGCGCAGCACGGAAACGGTTTCGAGGATGCCCTCGGTCGGGCCGTAGATGGCTTCCTTCTGCTTGCGCGAGAAGGTCTGGCAGCCGGTCGCAGCGATCAGCAGGTTCGTGACGAGCGCGGCCGCGAATAGGAGATCGACGACGGATCGATCGCCCGGGGCGCGCAGCAGCAGTTCTCGAGCGTTCAATCGGCTGACCGGGTTCGACCGTCCGCGGTGCGACGGCGCAGAGTCGCGGATTTTCTGGGCTTGGCGGTATTGGACGCAATGGCGGCGGTCCCGCGTCGCGTGACGACTGCGTTGAGCATCTTTTCGGTCGCGATGATTGCCGCGGCGAGCTGGTCCGAGTCGACACCGAGCGTCGAGAAGGTTTCGCCGGGTTTGCGGCGACCGGAGGGCGTCGTCGTTTCGATTCGCCAGGTGACGGTCGTCTCCACCAGCGCGCCGGTTCGGCCGCCGGGCGGGATCCGCACGCGGTAGTCGGCGAGGATTGGAACGTTGATCTGGAGTTGTTTCGCGGCCTTCTTGAGGGCGTTCATGAAGGCGTCGTAGCCACCGTCTCCGCTGGATTCGGCTTTCTCGAGGATGCCCTGGTAGGCCAGCGCGACCTGGGCCATCGGAGCTTCGCCGCTGGCGACATCGACGCGGTAGCTCTCGATCTTGACGAGCTGGTCGTCGGGGGTCTTGAGTACATCGGCGATCAGGTAGGGCAGATCGTCCGGCGTGACGATGTGTTTCTTGTCACCGAGTTCGACGATCCGGCTGAGTACGAGATCGCGGTCGCTATCGGGCAGTTCGATGCCCATCGCCGCCAGGTTGTGGTCGAGCGACGCCTTTCCGGAAAGCTTGCCGAGCGCATAACGCCGTGCGCCTCCGAAGCGGGCGGGTGCGAGGCGTGTCGCGTAGAGGTCGCCCTTGGCATCGCCATCGGCGTGGATGCCGGCGGTCTGGGTATAGACGTCTCGGCCGACGACCGGCGTATTCGCGGAAAGCTCCTTGCCCGAGAAGGTCTCGACCAGGCTCGAGAGCGCCGTCAGCCGATTCTCTCGAATCGAGGTCCGCGCATCGCTGTGGTCGTGGATCGCCGCCACGATCTCCGCGAGGGAAGCATTGCCAGCTCGTTCGCCCATGCCGTTCACGCTGGTGTGGACACCGCGTGCGCCCGCCTGGATCGCGGCCAGACAATTTGCGGTGGCCAGGCCGTAATCGTTGTGGCCGTGGTACTCGAAGTCGACGGCGGGCCAGGTTGCCGCCATCAGGCCCACGTAACGTGTCACGTCCCGGGGAGAAAACACCCCGAGTGTGTCGGCGAGGTAGATCCGGGCGACGCGCAGCTCACGCAGGCTCTGGATCATCGCGAAGACATAGTCGAACGAGTCTCGAACGCCGCTCGACCAGTCCTCGAGGTAGACGTTGACCGTGAGTCGTTTGCGGCGCGCGTAGCGGATCGTCTCCGAGATCCTGGCGCGGTGTGTCTCGGGGCTCAATCCGAGCTGCTCGACGCAATGCCGCTCCGACCCCTTGGTCAGCAAATTCAGGATCTTGCCGCCCGCGTCGCAGATCCAATCGACGGATTTCTTGCCATCGGTGTACCCGAGCATTTCGACGCGCTGGATCAGGCGGGCCTTGCGTGCCCATTTCGTGATCATCTGTGCCGCTTCGAGTTCGCCGGCGGAAACGCGCGTCGAGGCCATCTCGATCCGGTCGACCTCGAGATCGACGAGCAGCATCCGCGCGAGTTGGAGCTTCTCGGCGGGGGTGTAGGAGACGTTGGGCGTCTGTTCGCCGTCGCGAAGGGTCGTGTCCATGATCGCGATGTGGCGCTTGTCGACGTTCGGGTCGGCTCCGCCGCCGGTTCTTCGTGCGGGTCGCGTGCCGTGCGATCGGGCTGATTGGGTCTTGGATCCGGCTGTCATCGGGCTCGTCTGGCTTTTCTCGGGCCCAGCCAGCACGTTACGAGGTGTTCGCTGGCGGGTGCCGAGAGGCCCGGTACGGGCCGCAGGAGGGGCGCAGAATACCCCGCACCGTAGCGCCGTGCGACCGACAGGGGGACGGCTTGTAGTCCTGCTAGGGTCTGCACCTTCGGGGATTCGGGGAGTGGGCGGGTCGCGCGCCACTTTATTCACCCGAGGAGCGGGAGAGGGTCGTGGAGGCGACGACGGTCGAAGTCGAGGCGGAGCAGGCCGATCAGCGGTTGGATCGCTTTCTGGCGGATCGGCTGGAAATCTCCCGGGCCCGGGTACGGCACCTGCTCGAGGTGGGCCGGATCCGACTGGCGGACCGGACGCTCGAGCTCGTAGACAAATCGCATTCCACCGCGGCAGGCGAGCGATTCGAGATCGCCGGCTCGGTTCGTGCCGAGCACGAGAGCCCGGTCGCACGCCTCGACCTCGACTGCGTGGTCGTGTCCGAGGGGGTCGGTTGGATCGTCGTCGACAAGCCTCCGGGGCGCGGGGTGCATCCACTTCGCCCGGATCAGGAAGACACGGTCCTGAACGCCGTGGTGGCCCGGCGACCGGGGATTCTCGGTGTGGGCGAAGGCGGCCTGCGGTCCGGGGTGGTGCACCGTCTCGATGTGGATACTTCCGGCGCGCTGGTACTCGCGACCGACGACGACGTGTGGGGCAGATTGCGCGGTGCCTTTATCGACCACCGCGTCGACAAGCGCTATCGGGCGATCGTCGTTGGACGTTTCGAGAAAGCCCGCCGTCTCGATTTCCCACTCGCGATCAAGCGCCATCAGCCGGCCCACGTCGAGGTCGTGTCCGGGGGTCGGCCCTGTCGTGCTTATGCGCGTCCGATCCGCGTCTTCGAAGCGGCGACCCTGGTCGAAGTGAAACTCGAGACCGGCTTCCTCCACCAGATCCGCGCGAGCATGGCGAATGTGGGTCACCCCGTGTTGGGCGACGCTGAGTATGGCGGCGAGGGACAGGAGAGTCCGATCGCGGTTCCGCGACAGATGCTGCACGCCGCAAAGCTTTCGGTCGGTCCAGTCCATGTCGAGATCGCCGTACCCGAGGATTTCGAAGTGGCGCTCGCCGCGCTGGATGAATCCGACGGTTGAGGCGGGCAGTCGCTCGCGACCGACTATGCTCCCGTCATGGCTCCTCGAGTGAAAGCCGATCGTATCCATCAGGAACTCCTGACCTTTCTCTTCGATGCCCATACTCGGGTGATCGCCGAGCAGGACGGGTCCGATTTTGCCGACCTGATCGGCGAGATTCGCGAGTTGGCCGAGCGTCTGCGTAGACGTTATGCATCGACCGACGAGCGAAAGCTCGTCGCAAGACTCAAGCGGATGACTGCGAGCGAACTGCGAGAGGTCGCCCGCGCCTTCACACTTCTATTCTGGCTCCTGAATATCGCCGAGCTCCGCCACGCCGAAGAGGGGCGACGAAAGGACGGTGCGGGAAGTTTCCGATCTCTCTTCGAAAGAACGAAGAAAGCGGGCGTTTCAGCCGCGGAGATCGTCGGGCGGATAGAGGATCTGCGCGCCACGATCGTATTGACGGCCCATCCGACCGAAGCGCTTCGGTGGTCTCTTCGCGAGACCCTGGCCCGGATCGACGAGTTGCTCACGCGCCGCGCGGCGGCGATCGGTTCGGAACGTGGCGCGATCGAAGAAGAGATTCTCGGCGAGATCACGGGCCTTTGGCTCTCGACGACACTTCGAACGCGCAAGCCTACGCCGCTCGACGAGGTGCGTTATGCGATTCACGTCCTACGGGACGTGCTCGTTCACGCCGTGCCCCAGACGACCGCGCGCCTGCTCACGGCGTTACGTGACGTGTACGGAACGGACGAAACGACCGGGTCCGCCGTGGTCGAGCACGCGGCCCATCGGAGTATCCGGGTCGGGTCCTGGATGGGTGGAGACCGTGACGGGAATCCCTTCGTCACGGCTGCGATCACCGCCCTCGCCCTGCGCGAGTATCGCGCCGCGATCCTGCAGCACTATCGAGCTGAACTCGAGCCGCTGATCGATCGTTTCACCCTCTCCAATCGCCGCGTGTCGGTTTCCACGGCGCTCGAGGAGTCGATCGAGCGCGACCTGGCGGAGCTGCCGGAGCTGTCCGCGCGGATCGAGGGGCGAAACACATCCGAGCGCTATCGGCTCAAGCTGAATGCGATCTCGGTCCGGCTCGAGCAGACGCTGGCCGAGCTGGAGTCGCGGAGTTCGCCCGGGGAACTCGGAGGCTACCCGGACGCACGAGCGATGAGTGCGGATCTCGAACTCGTCCGCGACAGCCTGCTGGAAAACGGGCCACAGCGACTGGCGGGCCATGCACTGGCGAATCTGATCGATCAGCTCGACGTGTTTGGCTTCGAGTTCGTGTCGCTCGATATCCGCCAAAATCAATCCAAACACCGGCAGGCGCGTGCAGAGCTGATCTGCCCCGTCGACGGTCCTCTGGACGATCTGTCCCTTGAGGATCAGCAGGCTTTTCTCGAGCGGATCGTGCTCTCGCAGGACGCGATCCCGATTCCCGAGTCGGGCCTCTCGGAAGACGCGCAAGAAGTCGTGGATACGTTGCGTTTCGTGTCGACCGTACCGATTCCGCCGGAGGGTCGATCGATTCGCGATCTCGTGATCAGCGATACCGAGGGAGCGATTCCCGTCCTTGAACTGCTCGCGCTGTGTCGGCAGGTCGGACTCGTTCGGCCCGGCGGCGAGGCGGGCTTCGAGAGCGACGTCAATATCGTTCCGCTCTTCGAATCGATCGAGAGCCTTCGCGGGGCGGTGACGTCGATGGAGCGCCTGTATGGCTCCGCATGCTACCGCCAGCAGCTCAAGGCACGTGGGATGCGCCAGCAGGTGATGCTCGGCTATTCGGATTCGATGAAGGATGGCGGGTATCTGGCGGCCTGTGCGGCACTCGAACAGGTCCAGCGCGAACTCGCGGCGCAGGCGCGGAAGGCGGGCGTTCGTCTCGAGTTTTTTCATGGCCGCGGCGGGACGATCGCACGCGGTGGCGGCCCGACCCATCGGGCGATCCTGGCGCAGCCACCCGGAACGGTGGACGGGCGGATCAAGTTGACCGAACAGGGCGAGGTCATCAGCTCGAAGTACGGAACCGAGCGCTCGGCGCTCTATCACCTCGAACTCCTGTTGGCCGCGACGCTCGAGGCTTCGCTTGCCGACGCGATTCCCGGACGTGCGAAGGAGCCTCCGGCGAGTTGGCGCGAAACCCTGATGGCGCTCGCCGATGGATCGCGGGACGCCTATCGCGCACTCGTATACGAGACCGGCACATTCGTCGATGTGTTCTATGCGATGACTCCGATCGAGCAGATCTCGGCGCTCAATCTAGGGAGTCGGCCGGCGAAGCGGGCCGATACGCGTGCGATCGAGAATCTGCGTGCGATTCCGTGGACCTTCTCCTGGAATCAGACACGGATCCTCCTGCCGAGCTGGTACGGCGCGGGCTCGGGCGTCGCCGCCTACTGTGAAGCGCATTCAGGGGGACGGGAGAAGGCGCTCGCGAGGCTCAGGACCATGTATCGGCGCTGGCCCTATTTCCAGACCGTGATCGACAACCTCGAGCAGGTACTCGCGAAGACCGATCTGCATATCGGGGCACATTATGCGGCGCTGGCCAAGGACGTGCCGGGCGCATCGGATGTCTTCCTGCGAATCGAGAAGGAGTTTCAGCGCACGTTGCGTGCGGTTCGCGACATCTCGGGTGAGAGCCGCCTCCTCGCGCGGGATCCGGCGCTTCGGGAGGCCCTCGATCTCCGAACGCCCTATCTCGATATCCTCTCCTACCTGCAGGTCGAGCTACTCGACCGCAAACAATCGGGTCGAGGCATCGACGCCGACGGCGAGGATCCGGAGCGCGTCGAGCGTGCCATCCACATGACGATCAACGGGATCGCGGCCGGTCTGCGCAACACCGGCTAACCCGTGGGAATCAGGCGGCCGAGCCCGCTCCGTCCATCGCACCAGCGAGCGCGCCGAGGACGTGAGGGTAGAGCCCCTTCTTGAGCGCCTGCATCGCGGGATCCGCCTTCGAGGCGAGCGCCGCGGCGATCTCGATCGACCTCGGGAGAACGTCGGCCTCGGGAAGCGCGTGGTCGACGATCCGCTTGGCAAGCGCCATCTCCGCCGTGTAGCGCGTGCCCGTAACGATCAACTCGTGGGCGGTTTGATGAGGGACGCGAGCTTTTATGATCGCGGTCATGCCGGGGTGGAGCGGCGACTTCATGTCGATCTCAGGCATGCACCAGTAGCCCCGCTCGGTGCGCATGACTCGAAAGTCGTGGCCGAGGGAGATCTGGGCGCCGGCACCGAACGCGTGTCCATTGATCGCTGCGACGGTGATCGTGGGAAAGACCAGCACCCGCGCCATCAGTGCCAGCACACTCGGGATATAGGCCTGGCGGGCTTCTTCATCCGCTTCGCCGAACATCCATTCGAGGTCGAGACCATTCGAATAGAATTTGCCCGCGCCCGTCGTCACCAGGGCGGCGGGGCTGCCGGCGGCTTCGACCTCGTCGAGGGCGGCGTGCCAGGCGGTCAGGTTGTCGGGCCGGAAGCGGTTCTCGGGGACATCGAAACGGAGCACGAAGACTTCTCCCTCTCGCGTCAGGTCGATCATTCCCGATCCCCTTTCATCTGGAGACCCATGGCCTTGGCGCTGGCATCCTCGGCCTCGGGGATCTTGCCCTGTTGCATCAGGATCCGTGACAGGTTCGTATGGGAGAGCGGGTCATCCGGCTCGACCTCGACGAGCTTTTCCGCCGCCTCGATGGCCGCGTCGAAATCCCCCAGTTTCGCAAGGGCAATCGACAGCCCGTTCCAGGCGATCGCGAGCTTTCCGTCCATGTCGAGGGCGTCGCGGTAGCGCGCGATCGCCTCCTCGGTCTGGCCTTTCACGAAAAGGGCAAAGCCCTGCTTGTAGATTGCCTTGGCGTCGGGTGGGGTATCGCTCATGTGGATCTATCCCTCGGTCTTCTGCCGGTAATGGCGGGGGGAGCTTCGGGGCGCGAGTATACTCATCCGACGATGGAGATCAGGACGCTCGTAGCCCGGGAACGAATGCAGGTCGCCGCCATGCTCGATGGCTGGCGGCTTGCCGAAGGTTGGACGGCCGGAGATCGGTTCAGGCAGCAGGCCGAGTTCGAACCGAGCTGGGGAGACGAGAATGTCTTCGTCGCCGTCGAACAGGATCGCATCCTGGCGACGCTTTCGATCCTGCCCCGGCATCTCAAGATTCTTGGCCATGTGGTTCCGACCGGCGGAGTCGGCAATCTCTTCACGGATCCGGGTTCGCGAGGACTCGGGATCGCGACGGAACTCCTCGAGCGCGCGTGTGACGCGATGCGTGTGCGGGGGCTCGAGCTCGCGGTGGTCTTTCCCGGAACACCGCCGGCGACATCGGAATTCTTCGGCAAGCGCGGATGGTATTCCTGGGGTGGCCAGCAGACGATCCTTCGCGCCGATCCCGATCCACCCGCGCGGGCTGGCGGTCCATCCACCCGTGACCCCGGCCCCGATTCCGGCGCGCGCGCCGCGCCCGGAGGAGTCGAGGGCGCCGAGGGTGACGAATTCGAAATCCAGCCCGTGGAGTCGCACGACGAGCGCGCGCTTCAGTCGGTGAAATCGATCCACGCCGCCTACGCCGCGAGTCGCAGTGGAACGGTCGTGCGCGACGACGGGCTCTGGCGCGCCTGCCTGCAACTGACGTCCGCTCCGCGGGAAGAATTCTGGGTCGTACGTCGCGGCGGATTGACGGTCGGCTACGCCCGCGCGTCGATCGTGGAAGATGTCCTGACGATCACCGAACTCGGCCGCTTCGAAGACGGTGCGGATGCGCTGGCCCGCTTGATCGCGAGTCTGCTCGAACCCCGGGCGGACGATCCACTCTTGAAGGGCGCGGCGGTCGGCCGAATCGCAAGTGCGGAGCTTCGCTCGTTTCTGGTCGTGCCGACCTTCGACGATATCGGTCTCACGGTCGCTCTCGAACATCGCGGAATCCGATCTCATCCGATGGACGACGCGCGTGCGAGCTTTCGCTGTGTGAACCTGATCGGGTTCGCTTCTCGCCTCGATGTCGACCTGTTGCCCGACGAGGACGGAAGCGCGTTCTTGCACAGGATCCTGCCGCCCGACTCGATGGTCTTCTGGCCGGCAGACCGTTTCTGATGACGAATGGCGTGCGGATGCCCCGAGTGGCTCTCACTCGGAAAGGTCGTTCTGCGCGGGCGCATCGATCTACGATCGACGGTGGGATGGATGGGCTCTAGATGACGACGAGGCGACGACGTGAGAGCGAGATGCTCGAGCGGATCGAAGTTCGGGAGAGTTCGGTCCACGGCAAGGGTGTATTTGCCCAGCGACGCTTGCGCGAAGGTCAATGGATCGGCCGTTTCGAGGGCGATCGAACCACCGCGAACGGGACCTACGTGCTGTGGTTGATCGACGACGATGGAAGCGAGATGGGCATTCGCGGACGAAACGCACTGCGCTTCTTGAATCACGGAAATCCGGCCAACGCGGAATTCGAGGATGCGGGTCTCTACGCGATCCGAAATGTTCAGCCGGGTGCGGAGGTCCTGATCGACTATGGCCCGGAATGGGGCGAGGAAGCGGCGGAGGAAGGAGCGGATATAGCGGTCGAGGAATGGGTCGATGACGAGATCGATGGGCAGGCTGGGGAATGATCGTTCGAGCCGCGTTCATCTTCTGGG
>Ga0209988_10000417_pt1 | contig 26350 bp, 24 predicted proteins | sample N075metaG_FD_183115 | JGI IMG/M metagenome (GOLD analysis project Ga0209988, IMG submission 183115) | Deep subsurface microbial communities from Kermadec Trench to uncover new lineages of life (NeLLi) - N075 metaG (SPAdes) (version 2) | ecosystem: Environmental > Aquatic > Marine > Ocean trench... | reverse complement strand
CGGGCGGACTGGGCCCCGTGGCGGGCCGATTCGAGCGCATAACCCAGCTGGTACCAGATGCTTTTGGACGGTTCGCGCATGCCCTCGATCGCTCGGAGACTCCCATGGACGGTGCAACACTTCGAAGGGTGAGGATGATGCGCCCGTTTGACAAGAGGCCTCAAGGTCAGTGAGGGAAAACGCGCCGGAGCGTTTTCGGAGGGCATGGACCCTTGTCGCGAAGGGCGGCGGCTGGGGCGGGGGGGAGCCGGGCGGCTGCGAACCGCTGTCTAAGGAAGCGGTTTCGCCGTGTCGAGCCCGCGGCTGGCCTCCTCAGCAGGTGTATCCGTGGGCGACACCTCCGCCGGTTCAACGGATGTATCCGTGTCCGACGCTTCTGTTTCTGCGGCGGGTGAATCCGTGTCCGACGCCTCCGCCTTCTCGTCTCGGGTTTCCTTACCGGCGAGTTCGCCCATACGTCTCACAGAAGCGTGCATCTGTTCCAGAGCATCTCGAAAGCGTTCCTCATTTTCGTAGTCTCCGTCGCCTTCCTGTCTTGCGACTGCGGCCCGGTTGAGCTCACGGATCAGCTCAATGAAGTGATTTCCTTCTTCACGCAGGCCGATGTAGCGGCGCTCGTTCGGTAGGAGCCGGCTCGCGAGGCCCCAGACCCCAGCCTCGAGAATCAGGATGCCGAACAGCACGAGGAGTACTTGCAGCTGCAGGCTGGTCGGCCCGGAGAGAACGGACCCGAAAATGACCCCCATGCCCAAGATGGGGAGCGCGATCTCGAGGACGCGGCGGATTTTCCTTTTCACGAGTCGCCTTCCGATGAGGGCTGCCAAGCCTGGAATCCTGAACGTCGGGCTCTATCCGAATCGTACCTGTGGACACGCCTGTTGTACAGCAGATTTTTCTCGGAAGAGCGCCGTTCTGGCGTATGGGTCTGGCCCTGGGAGGGTGATCGGAAAGGGGGGTCGGTGGTTCTTCGCTTTTGCCTCAGGTGCCGCGGAAACCACTGTGCTACGCCGAACATCAAGGTCGCGACGGTGTCCGCGCACAAGCGCGGGGCACCCACGCCGGAAGGCGCGACCCGCGCGTCCGGCGGTACTCCTTCAAAAGGCCTCTTGACCACAAGATGTAGTGGGTGTAATTTCCAAAACCGCAATATTTCGTGTACCTCGGGGAATTTTCCACAAACAAATGTCCACTGGCGAGGCTGGTTTTCGTCGGTTGTCAACATAATCCGAGGCAGGGATTCCACTGCCTTTCCACACTTTTGCGCGGAGTAGTCGAGTATGAAGCGGGAGGCCCCACCCTTTGATCGTCGAGTCTTCGACGAGCCCGTACCGGAGGACGTTCCGGCGGCGCATCTCTCCGAAAATGCCAGGATCGTTCTGGCCAAGCGATACCTTAAGAAGGACGCCGAGGGAACGCCCATCGAGGAGCCGGAGGCCATGTTCTGGCGGGTGGCCAAGGTCATCGCGAATACGGATGTGGACTACGGGGCCTCGGAGGCGGCGGTCGCAGAGTTGGCCCGCCAGTTCTACGATCTGATGACGACCGGGAAGTTCGAGCCGAACTCTCCGACCCTGATGAATGCTGGCCGTCCTCTGGGACAGCTTTCAGCCTGTTTCGTCCTGCCGGTGGATGACACTCTCTCCAATGGAAAGAGCGGCATTTACGACACGCTCAAAGCCATGGCGCTCGTTCATCAGTCGGGTGGTGGGACGGGCTTCTCCTTCTCGCGTCTGCGGCCAACCGGTTCCCAGGTCAAATCGACGACGGGTGTGGCGTCCGGACCTGTGTCATTCATGACGCTGTACGACGCCAGCACGGAAGTCGTGAAGCAGGGCGGGACTCGGCGGGGGGCGAACATGGGGATCCTCAGGGTGGATCATCCCGACATCCGTTCGTTCATCGCCTGCAAGGACGACACCTCCCAGATCACGAACTTCAACATCTCGGTGGCGCTGACTGACGCCTTCATGGAGGCGGTCGAGGCTGGAGAGAGCTACGACCTCGTGAACCCCACGACCCGGGAAATTGTGGGGGAAGACGATGCCCGTGAGGTCTTCGACCTGATCATACACGGCGCTTGGAAGACGGGGGAGCCGGGGACGTTCTTCATCGACCGAGCCAACAGATTCAATCCGGTGCCCAAACTCGGATCGTACGAGGCGACGAATCCGTGCGGCGAGCAACCGCTTCTGCCTTACGACGTGTGCAACTTGGGAAGTGTCAATCTCGCCCAGTTCGTCAGAACGGATCATGTACCCGGTGATGATCCGGCCGATGGGGTGGACTGGAACGCACTCCGCCAGACGGTCCATCTGTCCACGCACTTCCTGGACAACGTCATCGACGCCAATCGGTATCCTCTGAAGGAGATTACCGAATTGGCTCAGACCATCCGCCGGATCGGTCTGGGAGTTATGGGCTGGGCCGACATGCTCATTGGGCTCGGGATCCCTTACGACAGTGCCGAAGGGGTTGAGATGGGCCGAAAGGTGATGGGCTTCCTGAACGAAGAAGCCCGCAACGCGTCGGAGAAGCTCGCCGAGAGCCGAGGGCACTTCCCGGCGTGGGAGGAGTCCATTTGGGGGCCGGACGATCATTGTGCCCGGGACTCTGCGGGCCATCGTGTTCGCCCGATGCGCAGGCTCCGGCACTGTAACCTCACGACGGTGGCGCCGACCGGCACCATTTCCATCTTCGCCGGATGTTCCGGGGGTATCGAGCCGATCTTCGCCGTCGCGTTCATGCGCAACCAGGCGGGTGCGATGATGCCCGACGTGAACCCGGCCTTCGTGGCTCGTGCCCAGGCGGAGGAGTGGTACTCGGAAGAGCTCATGGCCCGTATCGCGGAGGAGGGTCACATTCACTTCCCGGAGGTTCCGCAGGAGGTGCAGGCCGTCTTCAAGACCGCGCACGACATCTCCCCGGAGTGGCACGTTCGTATGCAGGCGGCGTTCCAGGAGCACACCGATTCCGCCATCTCCAAGACCACGAACTTTCCGGCGCAGGCAACCGAGGATGACGTCCGGAAGATCTATCAACTCGCGTATGAACTCGACTGCAAGGGTGTTACGGTGTACCGCGACGGGTCGAGGTCCGGACAGGTGCTGTCGACCGGAAAGACCGGAAAAAACCCGCGGGAGAACCCGCGAGAGTCGGCCGACGACCAAGAGGAGGGGAGCGGTGACGTAGCGACTCTCGAGCAGCAGCTCGCGGACGCGCGGGAGTCTCTGCATGGGCTCCGAATGGAACTCGATCAGGTCTGCCGCGAACGCGACGATAAGGATCAGACCGCTGGCGCGGCTCGCCACAAGCGCCAGCGCCCCTCCATGTTACGGGGCCGTACGCTCAAAATGAACTCGCCCCTCGGCGATCTTTATGTCACGATCAACGAGGACGACGGCGGCCGCCCCTTCGAGGTTTTCTGTACACTCGGGAAGGCCGGTGGCGCAGCGACGGCGGATGCCGAGGCGGTCGGGCGGCTCATATCCCTCGCGCTCCGTTCCGGAATCCCGGTCTCTGCCGTCAAAGACCAACTTCGGGGAGTTTCGTCGGATCGTGCCGTAGGGGTGGGTCCGAGCAAGGTGCTCTCTCTACCTGATGCAATCGGCCAGGCCATCGAGCGGTACATGGCGGAGAAGGAAGGTGTACAGGAGACACTTCCTCTCGGTGCTTCCGTTGATGCGGGTGGAGCTCAGCCTGGGGCTCAGGCCCAGATCTCTTTTGATGGCGGGAATCAGGCGAATTTCCTCGGCAGTTGTCCGGAATGCAGCGCCGGCCAACTCTCGTTCGAGGAGGGCTGTGTGAAGTGCCACATCTGCGGATACAGCCAGTGCGGATGAGGGCGATCTCCGGGATCCACTGAAGCGGAGTTTCGGAAGCCACCCTAGAAGCCACCTTAGAAGCCACCCTCTGTGAACCGGATTCGCGTCGCCGAGGCGGCGCGGGCCCCGTTCTTTTTTTCTCCGGCGGGTTTGTGTTCGATCAGAAGCTTGCCGATATTTTGAATCGGTGATGGTCGGTCAGGGCCGCTGAAATCCTCTTGAGTTGGTCTCAATCTACTGAGGCTTCGGAGCGCCCCCGCCATGGTGGAGGTCCCATGTGGGAGATTCGAGGTGAGTAAGCCTGTAGAAGCGGAAACGGGTCGGAAGCCGGTGCAGAACATCCGCACCGACGAACTGATCGGACTCCTCTCGAGCCGGGTGGTGGGGCAGGCCCACGCCTTGGAGCATATCGTACCGAGCATCCAGCTTCACCTGTCGGGGTTGGCCCCGGTGGGTCGCCCGGTCGGTGTATTCCTCCTGCTCGGACCGACCGGGACGGGGAAGACCCGGACGGTCGAAGCGCTTGCCGAAGTCCTCCACGGCGATGCGCGCAGCGTGATCAAGATCGATTGTGGTGAATTCCAGAGCGAGCATGAAGTGGCGAAACTCATCGGGGCTCCCCCTGGGTATGTGGGACACGCCCAGACCGAGCCGCGCCTGAACCAAGTCGTGCTCGACGAAACGACGAGCCCCGAGTGCGACCTCTCGCTGGTTCTTTTCGACGAAATCGAAAAAGCGGCGCCATCCTTGTCTCAACTTCTACTCGGCGTGCTCGACAAAGCGACGCTGCGGTTAGGAGACGGTGGTGAGGTAAACTTCGAAAAGTCGTTGATCTTCCTTACCAGCAACCTTGGAGCAAGGGACATGGTGTCCGAGCTCCAGCCGGGACTGGGCTTCGACACGCAGGTGAGGCGCCCCGGGGCCGAACTCTCCGCGCACTTGGAGCGTGTGGGCCTGAGGGCGGTCCAGCGTCATTTCTCTCCGGAATTCATCAACCGGATCGACGCCGTCATTACATATCGTCCGTTGGGGAACGAGTCTCTGGTGGCGATCCTCGAACAACACGTGGTCGAGTTACAGCGCCATGTCCAGAGCCGACTCGGCAGCCGGTCGTTCGACATCGAGGTGGCTCCGGCGGCCCGATTCTTCATGCTCGAAAAAGGGACGAGCATGGAGTATGGAGCGAGGGAACTGAGGAGGATCATCCACGTTCATTTGACGCAGCCGCTGGCTGCCATGGTCGCGAACGGTGAGGTCACGCCTGGGGCTCAGGTCACCGTAGACCTCCACGAAGACGGAGACCATCTGACTCTGGACGCCGTCGGTGGGGCGCCCCTGCCCACCACCCCACCCTCGATCGTGCTCGCGATCGACGACAATGATGCCGTGCTGGGTTGGCTGAACCGTGTTCTCAGCGATGAGGGCCACCGGGTTCTACTCGGCTGCACGGTGGAGGACGCGCGGCGCCACGTCGAACAGGAGGTGCCCGATATGCTGGTGTTCGACCACATCTTGCCGGACGGTGATGGTGTAGAACTTGCGGTGAGCCTTCTCAAGGAGTACCCCGACACACGAGCCGTAATCATGAGTGGGACGGCACTGGATGAAGAGGAAATGCTTCTCTGTCAACGATACGATATTCCGTTCCTCAAGAAGCCGTTCGTCGCGGAGGAGCTACTCAGCGCCCTCGAGGCGATTTCCTTGAGCGGCGGATCCAGCCGCTCAGCGGCTGGCTGACTGTACGCCACCACTCTCACCGCGGCCGCCATGACCCCTGACGAATTCGCCGAGCGCTTCAACCGGTTGCGCTCCTGGGAGGATCGTTATCGATACCTCATACAGCTTGGACGGAAGCTGCCGCCCTACCCGGAAGAATTCAGGGATCAAGAGCACCTGGTTCCAGGATGTCTGAGCCAGGTTTGGCTCGTGACCGCCGAGGGCTCCGAGCCGTCCGAGATGGTATTTCGAGGGGACAGCGATGCACATATCGTCAAAGGGCTCGTTGCGGTACTCCTCATGATGTACTCGGGCAAGACGGCGGAGCAGATCCTTTCGACCGACCTGAAAGGGTTCTTCGAGCGGCTGGACCTGGGGCAACATCTCTCGGTCAATCGAAGAAACGGTTTCTATTCGATGACCCTAAAGATCAGAGAACATGCGGCCCAAGTGGTGGCCGCCCCATAAGAAGCCCCGGGGAAGTGTGATAGTGGTGTGATGAAGCGATGGATGATGCTGGTGTGCACGATGCCGCTTGCGTCCGCCGCGTGCGATGGGGGTGATCCCGGAGGCAGCTCCGTCACGGTCCGGGTCGAGCGTCCACAGTTCAACGCGGTCCGTGCCTTTCAAGATCTCGAGACCCAGGTGGCATTCGGGCCCCGCATACCGGGGTCGGCGGGCCATGCTCGGCAGTTGGAGTGGTTGGAGACCCAGCTGCGAGCGCTCGCCGATACCGTGTTTCTCGATCCGTTCGAGCATGTGACCGGTGAGGGCCACGAGCTCGCTCTGACCAACGTGATCGCGAGGTTCGGTCCCACCGATGGCTCACGGCTGCTCCTCCTCACACACTGGGACACGCGGCCGAAGGCAGACCAGAGCTTCGAGGAGGCTGACCGGGAGCTGCCGGTCATCGGTGCCAACGACGGCGCTTCCGGCACGGCGGTTCTCCTGGAGTTGGCCCGAATGTTCAAAGAGCAACCTCCGCCCGGAGGCGTGGAGCTCCTCTTCACCGACGGCGAGGACTATGGCCCACCTACGGACGACATGTTCCTGGGTGCTCGGCATTACGTAGAGGGAGTCGGGAGCGAGAACCCGCCGGCTTACGGCATCCTCCTCGACATGGTCGGGGATGCGGACCCCAGCTTTCCCATCGAGTCCTACTCCATGGAGGGTGCGGGTCAGGTCGTTCAGCGTGTTTGGGGCATTGCGGCCGACCTTGGATATCGGCGCTTCTTTCCAATGGACCGGAGCGTACGGGTGGTCGACGATCACGTACGATTCATCGAAGCGGGTATTCCCGTGGCCAACATCATCGACTTCGACTACGGTCCTGGAAACGGCTTTTGGCACACCCCCCGGGACCTTCCGGTGAACACGAGTGCCCAGACGCTTCTTATGGTCGGAGACGTCGTGGCGGAGGTGGTGTACCGGAACCGTTGAAGTGCCTCGGATCTCCGCCTGCCCTCGGCCCTTGAAATCTTCGGGCACGGTGACCATGATCGGACGTGCCGTTTTTCACCCTCCTTTGCAGTAGCCACGTTATCACACGAGCAGTGCCATGACCCAGGCCAGCGCATCGAAGACCGATCTATTTCTCACCGAAGCCGACCAGTTCAGCGCTCGTAACTACGAACCCCTCCCGGTCGTGCTGGAGCGTGGGGAAGGCGCCTGGGTTTGGGATGTGGATGGGAACCGCTATCTCGACATGCTTTCCGCCTACTCGGCTCTGAATCAGGGACACCGTCACCCGGCCATCGTGGCCGCGGCTGCAGAGCAAATGTCGAAGCTGACGTTGACGTCGCGGGCGTTTCACAACGATCAGATGGGACCCTTTGTGCGTGACCTCTGCGAGGCGACCGGATACGAAAAAGCCCTTCCGATGAACACGGGCGTCGAAGCCGTCGAAACAGCGATCAAGATGGTCCGGAAGTGGGGTTACCAAGTGAAGGGCGTGCCGGAGGGTAAAGCCGAGATCATCGTCTGCGAGAACAACTTCCACGGGCGGACGACGACCATTGTCGGCTTCAGTTCCGAGGACCAGTACCGTGAGGGATTTGGCCCGTTCACGCCCGGTTTCGTGCTGGTTCCCTACGGCGACGCCGATGCGTTCGAGGCGGCCGTCACCGAGCACACGGTCGGATTCCTGGTCGAGCCTCTCCAGGGCGAAGGTGGTGTGGTCGTGCCGCCTGAAGGATACCTGCGCCAGACCGCCGAGATCTGCCGGGAACGGCGCATCGCGTTTATGGCGGACGAAATCCAGACGGGGCTCGGTAGGACCGGACGCCTCTTCTGCTGCGAGTGGGAGGACGTTCGGCCGGACGTGCTCATCGTGGGTAAGGCTTTGGGGGGCGGAGTCTACCCGGTCTCGGCCGCCATCGCCGACGCCGAGTTCATGGACGTTTTCCAGCCAGGGGACCACGGCTCCACGTTCGGCGGAAATCCGCTGGGAGCAGCGATCGGACGAGCCTCACTCCGCGTCATCCTGGATGAGAAGCTTTCAGAACGCTCCGATGAGCTCGGCACGTGGTTTATGGGTCGGCTCCGCGAGATCGGCTCTCCCCACGTCGAGGAGGTTCGTGGGCGCGGCCTCATGATCGGCGTGGTGATCAAGGAGTCGTCGGGCACCGCGAGGCCGTTCTGCGAGGCCCTTCAGGCCAAGGGGATTCTCGCCAAGGAGACGCACCACCAGGTCATCCGGTTCGCGCCTCCTCTCACGATCGATCAGGCGACGCTCGTGGATGCGCTCCTGGACATCGAGGTGGTCTTGCGGGGTTGATTCCACCGTTCCGATGAACGACACGACCGCCCCGGAGGAGCCTGCCGCAGGGCCGAATGCAGGGCGGATACCGAGCTTGGTCGTTCCCCTGGTCGTGGCGGTGGGCCTGGGCCTGGTCGGGCTCTTCGTCTGGGCCAAGGTGTCGCCTGGCGTGTGGCACGACGACGGTGTCTATCTACTTCTCGGCAAGTCCCTCGCGGATGGCGAGGGACTCCGATACTCCCAGGTTCCCGGGTCCCTTCCCGGCGCGAAGTTCCCACCGATCTACCCCCTTTTCCTTGCCCTGTTGTGGAAGGTCGCGCCCGAGGCGGTGGGGCAGGGGCAACTCGCGTCGTTCTTCAACTTGCTGTTCGTGGCATCGAGTGGGGGGATGTTCGTGGCCTATCTGCGCTCGCTGAAGTTCTCGTGGCGGAGTTCGGTTGCCACGGCCGTCCTGTTCTGGTTGCTTCCAGATCTGTGGCGACTGGCTCTGGTGCCTCTCTCCGAGCCGCTCTTCCTGGTCACACTGGTTGCGGCGCTCTGGACGGGGTCGCGCCTGGAGGCGCAGCCCACATGGCGTCGACTCGGCGAATTCCTGACCCTGTTCGCGCTCGCCTACCACACCCGAAGCATGGGGCTCGCCATCGGGATCGCAGTACCGTTGGCCTTGCTGCTGCGGGGCCGGATGGCGTGGGCCCTGAGGAGTGCTGCTGGCGCCGTGATGATCATCGTGCCGTGGATATTCTGGTCGAGCCGGGCGGCATCAGTGATTCCAGCTCCCCTTCGCGACACCTTAGGTCCGTATGCCGGCTGGCTCACGGGCCAGACCGGTGGGGAAGTCGGATATTTCGGCGTCATGACTGCGCGCGCGCTCGCGCTGGCGAGCCGAATTGTTGGAGTCTTTTTTCCCGGCGCCCAGGGTTGGGATGCCGTGCTGGCGGGCGCTGTTGTCGGCGGGGTGCTCTTCCTCGGGGTGCGCCGGCTCTCCGCTCAGACTTGGACGCCGATTCTCACGGCCGCTTTCCTCATCGGAGTGCTCTGGGTGTGGCCCTATCAGGAAATCCGACTGACGATGCCGCTCATCCCAGTCCTGGGAATGGTCATCGTGGCCGGGTTCAAGCCCGAGTCGGAGAGGCTGACTCGGGGGATCGTGGTCGACGGAGCGCGACCGGATCCCGTCACGTTCCTGGTCGGCATCATGGGCCTGGCTTGGATCATCGCGTTGGGTTCAGCCAGTGTGACGGCGCTCGCAGCGGGGCGTCACGTGGAGCCCCTCCGCGTAAGGGAGCTCATGCTTGCCCGGGCCGTGCAGGCTGTGGGTGAGCGCGTCCCGCCGAACGGGGTGGTGGGAGCCCCCGAGTTGTGGGCTGGACTGGCCCTTCACACAGGCCGCCGTGTTGCCCCGAGTGCCCGTTTCCGGCTGGCTGGCGACGGCCCCATCTGGGGTACCCCGTCGGAGCAATTCGCGGTCTGGTCCGCTGCTGGAATCGAGTATGTCGTATTGGAGAACGCTGGGCTGGTGCATCAGGAGGCGATGGACGAACTGGATGCTCGTTGCCCCGGCGCGGTTCAGCTTCAGGCGTCCTGGGCCGGAGGCATGTTGGTGCGCTTGGACTGGGACGACGCTTGCCGGGACATCGTGCTACCGGGGACTATGCCGGGGGCCTAATCCCACGGAACCTCAGCGAGCCTTCCTACACTACCACTCGATTTCGCCCTGCTGAGAGGTGTCGATTTCCTTTTTCCCCTTGCCGTCACCCAGCAAGACGGTCTCGATCTGAGCGTACAGAAACTCCCGCGCCTTGGCCTCGCGGGGGTCGAGCCCATAGTGATTGATCAGCAGCGTCTGGTGCTGTAACCAATCCGCCCAGCAAGCGGTGCAGATTTGCTCCTGGATGCGTTGCCCCAAATCGCTCCGAAAGGGAGCCTTGGCTAGTGTCGGTTTTTCAGGCCCACAGCGCCTGCACTCGATGGTTTCCAATTCGGCCTCGCAACACTCCATGATCGACGCCCGAACCCGGGCGACTTCCCGTTCCCGATTCGGGGATCAGGGGATACCCTCACGCGGGGGTGGGGATCCCTCCCGACGTGAAGACCGAGGGGCGACTAGCCATGCGGGATCGGAGGGGTGGACCTCGAAGTGGTCCTCATGGACCAGGAAGGACGTAGACGACGTTTTCCGATTCAATTAATTTTTTTCGCCGTGGGCTAGTTGGCGATCCTCCCGCACAATCGAACCCGATACGAATTCAGAATGTTGACCGAGAAGCAGCTCAAGCACATCGAGGGCCGGCTCATGGACGAGCGGGCAAGGGCGCTCAAGGCGTTGGGGCTCTTCGACAGGATATCCAAACTCGACCGGGAGACGATGGACTCCGATCTGTCAGCCTACACGGACCACATGGCGGATCAGGGGACCGAGGCGATGGAGCGTGAGAAGGCCGCCCTCTTTGCTACCAAGGAGGGGCGCTACATATACCGTCTCGAGGAGGCGCTGCGCCGGTTGTACAACGACCCGAAGACATTCGGGGACTGCCACACCTGTGGCTCCGGCGTCGGGTTTGAACGTCTCGACGCGCTCCCACATGCGCGGTACTGCATCGACTGCAAACGGAAAGAGGAGGACGAGGCCTAGCGACTAGCTAGAGGATGGGGCCGCGCTAAAGGACTGTCAAAAACCGGTCCGCCAACGTCTCCGTTTGCCAGCGCCTCACCCCCGTGATCCCCGCGAGTTCTTCCCCAGAACTCGGATGAATCCGGGCGATCTCCAAGATCACGGTGTTCGACATCAGGACTCCTCGAGCGATCCCCAGTGCCTCTGCCGCCTCGTTTCGAATAACCTTGAGACGGTTGGCGATCTCCTCAATCTCAGGTGGGGGGCGGCGCGGTCCCGCCGGACCAAGGGGATAACCCACGAGCTCGGAATCGTCGAGCCGGTCGGTCTGTTCGAGTCGGTCGAGTAACTTCTTGCCCGACCGCTCAGCGAGCTGGGGCGAAAAGCCACGTACACGCGCGAGGGCTGAAACGTCTCGCGGGCGCTCGCGTACAACTTCCAGGAGCACGCGGTCTCCGGCTACTCGGAAAGGGGCACGATCCCGAGCGCGAGCGACCTCATCTCTCCAGAGCCAAGCCTCACGGATAAGGGCCACCTCACGGAGTTCGAAGTTTCGTACGCCCTTGATCTTGGTGACGGGATCGACGTCCCCGTCGGCGTTCCACCGTAACGCCTCCATGAGGGCTGATTCCTCTTCTGCCCACGATCTTCTCCCTACCGCGTCCAACCGTTCGGCAAGGAGGTCGGCCAACTCGTGCAGATGCCGCGTGTCCGACGCGGCGTAGTCCAGCATCTCGTCCGGGAGAGGACGTTGTGCCCAGTCCGCGCGCTGGTATTTCTTGGACACCTGGACATTGAGGTACTTCTCCAGCAGTGCGGCGAGCCCGAGAGACGGCTCTCCCAGAAGCGCTGCCGCGGTCTGCGTATCGAACAGCTTCACGGGATGTAGATCCAAGTCCCGGTCCAGGAGCCGAAGATCGTAATCGCCGCCATGTAAGAGGACCTCTACATCTGGACTCTCCAGAGGGCCCCGGAGCACGTCCGAGGGTTCGACGGCGAGTGTGTCGACAACGAAATTCTGATCGCCGGTGCTCACCTGAAGCAGGCAAACCCGATCCGAATACCGGTGAAAGCCGGCGGCTTCCAGGTCCAAGGCTACCCGGGATTCTCCTGTCAGTCCTTCGGCCAACTCACGGAGAGCGCCCGAGTCTGATATGAGTCGGATCGTCATAATGCCGGGAGCTTCGGTCCCCAGGACTCCGGGCGCAAGCGGATCAGGGTTCGGTCCGGATTGGTCCCGGGCCGGAGGCTTGCTCTTCAGATCACCCAGGCGCAGCTTCCCACGGGCCTCTCCGTACCCCAGTGTGGGCTCCGGAAGTTCACTCGAATGTTCGAGACACTCTCGGAAACCGGTCGAGCTCCAAGGGATTCATGAAACTCACATTCCTCGGGACAGGAACCTCTTTCGGCGTGCCGGTCGTCGGGTGCGACTGCGAAGTCTGTACCTCAGAGGACCCCCGGGACAAACGAACCCGGCACGGGGCGTTGCTCGAGCTGGACGAGGGAACGGTTCTGGTCGATACTCCGCCCGAACTCCGACTCCAGTTGCTCGCTGCGGGTGTCGGAAACGTCGATGCGGTGTGGTATACACACGGCCATGCGGACCACGTCCATGGCATTGATGATCTCCGCGCCTTCACGGCTCGCCAGCGGCGTGATATTCCAGCGTTCGTGCCAGAGGAGTACGACGCTCTCTTTCGAACCCGGTTCTCCTATATTTTCGACGACGATTTTCAACCCCCCGAAGGAACGACCAAACCTCGCATTCGCCTCAACCCGTTCGGGCCCGACGAGGCCACGATGATTCTTGGCCACCGCTTCGAACCGGTGGTGGTGCCTCACGGGCCGATTTCTGTATACGGCTTTCGTGTGGGGTCCCTGGGTTACGTCACCGACGCGAAGGAACTACCGGCGGCCGCTCTGGAAACCCTGAAGGGTGTGAGCGTCCTGGTACTCAATGCGCTGTGGTTCGGCCGGCCGCATCCGACTCATTTCAACGTTGAAGAGGCCGTCGAGGCTGCGGGGACCGTGGGTGCGGAGCGCACCTACCTAGTGCATCTGACCCATCGTGTTGGGCATCAGGAATTGTTGGATCGGCTCCCCGAGAATGTGGCCCCGGCGTACGACGGTTTGAGCATCGACATCTAATGACCCCCATCACACTCGACTTCTCGAACATGGTGATGGAGAGGCTTGGCGGGGGTGGCGTCGACCCGGAGCGCCTCGAGGGGGACCTGGCGGATCGTTTCCGTTCGGCGCATGAAAATGTCGAGGCCATCAGGCGTTCCGGTGAGATGGGGTTTTTCGAGCTTCCGTACGACTCGGATGTGTTGCGGCGTACACAAGAACTTGCGGATCGCCTCGAGGGGCGTTTCGAGAATCTCGTCATCCTCGGGATCGGAGGGTCCGCGTTGGGCGCCCGGACGTTGAGGGACGCGTTACTTGGACCCTTGTGGAACGAGCGCTCGAACGAGGAGCGGGCCGGCCGGCCTCGGATGTACATCCTCGACAACGTGGACCCCGGCGCCGTATTGGACGCGGTGGAGCCACTCGATCTTCGCCGTACACTGTTCAACGTCGTCAGCAAGTCGGGATCCACCGCCGAGACCATGGCACTCTACCTGGTGATCGAGGGGATGCTGATGGAGGAGCTCGGGACGGAGGAGGTGGGGGAGCATTTCGTGTTCACGACGGATCCGGTGAACGGAGCCCTGCGCTCGATCGCCGAGGCCGAGGGAATCAACAGTCTGCCGATTCCGGGGAACGTCGGGGGGCGCTTTTCCGTGCTTTCTCCGGTGGGTCTCTTTCCGGCCGCTCTTGCCGGCATGGATGCGGCGGCGCTTCTCGCTGGCGCCGCGCGGGCCGACGAGTACTGTCGAACGCCGGTGCTGAAAGAGAATCCGGCTGGACTCATGGCTACGTTGCTTCACAGAGCTCACGGCGAATCGGGGGCCTCGATTCACGTGTTGATGCCCTACTCGGAGCGCCTTCGATCCTTCTCGTTCTGGTTTCAGCAGCTCTGGGCTGAGTCTCTCGGAAAGGCTCACGATCGCTCCGGCAATGTCGTCCACACCGGACCGACGCCGCTTCCGGCGGTTGGGGTCACCGATCAGCATGCCCAGGTACAGCTGTTCATCGAGGGGCCTCTGGACAAAGTTGTCATCTTCCTTGCGGTCGGGGCGCGGCGGGACATAAAGATCGGAAACCACCGCGCCTCGGTGCCCTCGGTCGCCTATCTCGGAGATCACACGCTTGGTCAGCTGATGGATGCCGAGAGACGGGCGACCGCCGAGGCGTTGCGCCTGAAAGGCCGGGCGAACATGACGTTCGAGATCGAGTGCCTCGACGCGTCGACGCTCGGAGAGCTCTTCATGCTCACGTCCGTTGCTACAGTGTACGCCGGCGCGTTGTACGACGTGAACCCGCTCGATCAACCGGGTGTCGAGCTGGGCAAAGAACTCACGTATGGACTCATGGGGCGGAAAGGGTATGATCCGCCGGAACGATCGGATCCGGACCTCCGCTGGCGGCTCGAACGGGGATAGCCGGCGCTCCCTGTGATCCGGCCCGCCTCGGCGGTATCTTCAGATCGTGGCGGGTGCCTTGCCCCCTTCCAGAAGCTGCGGAAGGAGCCCGCGGGGGAACCCGCGGTAGAAGCCCGTGGGGAAACCCGCGGAAGGAGCGGATATCGTGCGTAATCAAGAAGACCTCCCCTACATCATCGTTGAGCGGGATAGCGGCGGGAGCTTCGGGTCGTTCATTCTCGGCGCGTTGGTCGGGGCTGGCCTGGCGCTGCTTTTTGCTCCCCAATCCGGCGAAGAGACCCAGGTGGAGATACGGGCCCGAGCCAAGAAGCTCCGCGCTGCCGCCGAGGAGCGCATGCGTGAGGCTCAACTGACGCTCGAGGGTCGGTTGGAGCAAGTTCGGGAGGGTGTCGAGTCCCGCGTCGAGTTGGTGCGTGACGCGGTGGAGTCGGGACGTGCAGCGGCCGAGGAGGCCCGTACGGATCTCGAAGCCAAGTTCGAGCGCACCAAGACCGCCGCGAAGGCGGGGGTCGCAGCAGCGAAAGAGGCGGCTGTGGGCGAGAAGGCGACCCCGGAGGAGGACGTCGGCGAATAGTGACGGAGTCGCGACGCCCGTGAGCGTCGACCCTGTCGCTTCCCTCCCCAGTTCGCGTCCCGCCCGCCTTAGGGAGTTCTGGTCCCGTGTGTACCAGAAGTCCGCTGAGGATGACATCTTCTTCATGGCCGGGGCGATCAGCTTCAACCTTCTGATTGCCGTCGTGCCCCTGTTTCTCTTGGCCATCGGTCTGCTCGGGTACGTCCTTCGTGCCCGGTACGGGGACCCCTCCGAAGTCATCATCGGTCTTCTCGAGAACTACGTTCCGGCGATCGAAGGTGACATCGACCCCCTCGCCGTGATCGAGTTGGTGGTGGACGAGTTGGTGAACAGCCGCGCTGGGTACTCGATCGTGGGATCCCTTCTGCTCGTTTGGCTCTCGACCAGACTCGTGAGTACAGTCCGAATTGCGCTACGAGAGGTGTTCGACGTCAGGGTGAGCCACGGCCTGGTGCGAGGTAAGATCTTCGACATGCAAGTCGTCGTGCTTGGGGGCGTGCTGCTGCTCTCGAACGTGGCCATCACCGTCTTCCTTCAGTCGCTCGGCGGATGGGGCACCGACCTGCTGGGCATTCCGGCGGATTTTCTCGGAGCGACGGAGCGGGCGCTGGCCCAGTTGCTCGCGTTCACGTCGACGTGGGCACTATTCGCGCTCGTCTATTGGTACGTTACGGCACGGCAGATCACTTGGCGTACGGCATTGATGGCTGCGACGGTCATGGCCGTATCGTACGAATTGATGAAGTGGGGGTTCAGTTGGTACGTCACTTCCGTGGCTGACTACAGCTCTGCGTACGGGAATCTGGCCACGATAGTGGTGCTCTTGTTCTGGATCTATTACGTGTCGGTAGTGTTTGTCCTCAGCGGGGAAGTCGCCCAGGCTTATACCACACGCAAAGCGGGAAAGGCGCAGATTCGAACTGCCTTCGGGGGCCTGGCCTGAAGCTGGAGGACTGTTGAGCAAGCAGAATGGTGGCGGCGAAGAGGGCCGTAAGGTCGTGGGGCGGAATCGGAAAGCCCGGCACGAATATCAGATCCTGGATACCTATGAGGCTGGGATCGTGCTCAAGGGACCTGAGGTGAAGTCGCTTCGGGCCGGGCAGCTGGCCTTCCGGGACGCTTTCGCTCGGGTGGAGAGCGGGGAAGTCTGGCTCTATAACCTCCACATTTCACCCTACGAAGAGGCGAACCGGGCTAACCAGGAGCCTGATCGTGTACGTAAGCTGCTCCTGCACCGCGAGGAGATCCGCCGTTTGGTGATTAAGACCGGGGAAAAGGGACTCACTTTGATCCCCCTCGAGATCTACTTCCGGAAGGGGAACGCGAAGGTACTTCTTGGGGTGGCGAGGGGACGCCGTCTTTACGACAAGCGCGAAAAGCTGAAGAAGCAGACTCAGGATAGGGAGGCCAAACGCGCCATGAGCAAGCTCCGATGATTGGATCCAGATTATCGAGCGTTCTCGGCATTCCGGCCTTTTTGGTTATGGCCCTCTCCGGGCCCGCTCCCGGTTCTGCTCAAACGGGCGATTCTCTCGTCGTACACGGCCCCGGTGACTCCTCTCTCTCGTTACCCGTCGGGCGGTTGCGCGGGTATGCGACAGTGTCTCTTGGGGCATTAAGTCGGCTGGGTTGGGCGATCGAGGTGGATCCACCTAAGCTCCGTGCCCAGCTCGGCTCCGAAGGGCCTGTGGTCGAGTTTTCGCTGGGCAGCCCCCTCTTCCACTGGGACGACGAACTGCTCCAGCTGGTGAGTCCGCCCTTTTCGGGTGGCGGCTCCATTCAGATTCCGCTCCAGTTCGTGGTCGACTTCCTTCCGGCACGGGCGAGCGAGGCTTATGCGTTCTCGGCGGACGAAGGGGTTCTCGAGATCCTGGACGTATCTCTATGGCCGGAAGGTGGCACCGAGATCCGGCAGGTGGAGATCGCGCCCGGAGGAACCGCGATCCGAAGCGGTCTCGCCGACCAGAATGACCGGGGCCGGGACGACGCACCGGACCTCCAAAAACGTGTGGTCGTGATCGATCCGGGCCACGGGGGTGGAGACCCGGGCACCACGGGTAGTGGTGGGCGCCGCGAAAAGGATATCGCGCTGGCCATCGGGCGTTATCTGGAGAGGGAACTAAGGGGGGATGACGACCTCGAGGTATACATGACCCGCGACCGGGACATGCTGGTTCCGCTCTGGGAGCGCGGTCCTCAGGCCACTCTCTTGAAGGGAGCGCGCTTCGGCGTCTTCATTTCCATTCACGTGAACTCTTCGCCGACGAGCCCCGCGGTACGCGGATTCGAGACGTACTTTCTGTCTGAGGCACGCACCGAGCACGAACAAAGGGTGGCGGCGATCGAGAATGCTTCGCTCCAGCGCGAGGCCGAGTTGGACGGAAGTAACGTGGAAGACCTGGATCTGACCTTCATCCTTGGGGACCTCCAAAAATTCGACCACCCACATTGGTCGTCCCTTCTCGCGGAGGAGATTCAGGCGGAACTGGAGTACGTACATCCCGGACCCAACCGAGGTGTCAAGCAGGGACCGTTTGCGGTGATCACCAATGTTATCATGCCGGCGGTGTTGGTGGAGGTGGGGTTTATCTCCAACCGGGAAGAAGAGCGCGCCCTTTCCCGAGGGGAATTCCAGCGCGAGATCGCCATGGCTCTCGCGCAGGGAGTCCGCGGATTCTTCGAACGGTATCCGCCGGGGCAAGGAGTCGCGGTTCAGGGCTCTCTCCGGTGAGAATCTCCGGCCACAGACTCGTCGTCACGGTCGCGACGGTGGGGTTGGTGCTTTTGGTGGGCTGCGCCTCTTACAACACGCTCTATAACGCGGAGGCCTTGTACCGGGAGGCCGAAGATCTGCGCTTGAGCGGCCAGGACTCGGCGGTTCGGGAGCGGTATCGCGAGGTCGTCGCCAAGGCAACCAAGGGATTCGAGTCCGACGAAGGCGGGGGCCGGGCCGATGATGCCCTCCTCCTCATCGCAAAGGCCCACCTTCGTCTGGGAGAGATACCGGAAGCCAACCGGGCGCTCGATCGAGTTTTGGAAATCAGTAACGATCCCGACGTGAGAGGGCAGGCCGCCCTGTACCGAGGCGTGGTTACCGTGGCGGCTGGAGAGCTGGTTCGGGGGATCGCAATTCTCGACGAAGCGATCGCCGGCATCAATGAGTCGATCCATCGGGCGGAGGGTTATCTCTGGCGGGCTCGCGCCCAGCTTGAACGGGGGGTGGTAGAGCAGGGGTGGCGAGATCTGGACCGGGCGCGTGAGGCTCATAGCCGCTTTGTGGTGCCGGCCGATCTCGAGCGCGTCGCCTGGGGATTTGTTCTGCCGGATTTGACCCGTATCCATCAGGGAATTCAGGCGCTGCTCTCAACGAGGCGGGCGCAGGTATACGGGGACTCCATCCGTTCGCTGGTTCGACGGTTCGCGGACCGATGGGGCGCAGAAAGTGCCATGGTCCTCTTGGACGACGCCGAAAACACACAATGGTCCCGAGAGGAACGGGACCGTCTGTTGATGACCCGCGCCTGGCTCGCCTATGAGGCGGGTGACACGGGTCGGGCGAATGAGGACGCACGTCGGGTCGGGTCGGGCGTGGGGGAGCAGGCCGCAGACGCGAGAGTGACACTGGCGAGGTGGATGCTCGCCGAGGCGGAGAAGGTGGGCGACCTTGCTGCGCTTCGGTCCGTTCTTCTCCCGGCGGTGAGGTCGGAGGAGGCTCAAGCCCTACTGAACGCGACCCGTCGGGTAGAGCTTCTCACGGAGTATGGGCTCGAGGGTGAGCCCATCGCGCTGATCGGCGCTGCCGAGATTGCCCGAGACGGGCTGGTCGCTCGACGGCTCTCCGCAGCACTTTTTCAGGCCTATGCCGGTGAGGCGCCCGACGCGCCGTGGTACACCAAGGCGCTCCTTGCTGCCAGGGACCTGACGACTGATCCGGCGGAGCGGGAGCGGCTCGACAGGCGGCTCGATGCGCTCCCCGAGGATCCTTATGTTCGTTATGCTCGTAAAGGTCACGATGTGCCTGAGCTCGGGGAGTTGGAGTACCGGCTCCAGGGGGCGCTCGACCCACTCATCGAGCGGGTCGACGAGGAACTGACCGCCCGGCGGCAACTCGCGGGCGTGCCGAAAGAGTAAGATCGATCGATACGAACATGCGACTGAGCCAAACCCTGTTCGGAGCGACATTCCACAACCCCGTGCTCCTCGCCTCCGGAACGTGCGGGTTCGGCGAGGAACTCAGGGATGCCCTCGACCTCGAGGCTCTGGGCGGCATCGTGACGAAGTCTGTGACGCTGGAACCTCGGACGGGTAATCCGCCACCGCGCCTCGTGGAGGCCGGAAATGCGATGCTGAATTCGGTTGGTCTGGCGAACCCCGGCTTGGAACGTGTGTGCTCAGAGAAGCTTCCCTGGATGAGAGAGCACCTCTCAGGTATGCAGGTGTTCGTGAGCGTGGCGGGCCACATAGCGGACCAGTACTGGCGTATCATTGAGGGACTCGAGTCGGTCGGCGGCTTTCTGGGTTACGAGCTGAACCTTTCCTGTCCAAACGACACTCGCCTCGGGGGGCTTCCTTTCGCCCTGGATCCTGAAGCTCTCCGTGGCGTCGTTGAAGGTGCGCGGAGGGTGACCGATCGGCCGCTCCTCGTGAAGCTCGCTCCCAACGTCCCGGACATCTCGCCCGTTGCGGAGGCAGCGGAGGACGCCGGTGCGGACGGAGTCACCCTCGTGAACACGATGCCGGGGTTGATCATCGACATCACGTCGCGGAGGGCCGCCCTCGGCGCAGGCTCGGGCGGTCTGTCCGGACCGGCGTTACGGGCTGTGGGCGTGCACGCCGTACATCGGGCCCGGGCGTGCACGTCCATTCCTCTCCTTGGGGTCGGTGGGATCACAGTCGCCGAGGACGCGATCCAGTATCTTTTGGCCGGCGCGTCCCTTGTCCAGATCGGTACCGCCACCTTCGCCGATCCGAGGACGGCGCAGACGGTGGCAAAGGGCATCGCCCGGTACGGGGAAAAGATGGGAATCGAGAACGTTCAGGACTTGATTGGGGCATACCAGGGAACGGATCGCCCGGTGCACGTCTCGGGAGGGCCAGGCTGAGGTGGCTCAGGTGATCATCGCACTCGACGTTCCAACCCTGGACCAAGCCCTGGGCCTGGTGGATTCGCTTGGGGAGGGGACCGATTTCTATAAGGTGGGGCTCGAGCTCTTCACCGCTGAGGGCTCCGCTGCGGTCCGAGCGCTCAAGGAGAGAGACAAACGCGTCTTTCTCGATCTCAAGCTGAACGACATTCCGTACACTGTAGCGCGGGCGGTTGCGCGGGCCCGAGATCTCGAGGTCGATCTCCTGACCCTCCATGCGACTGGGGGACGTCGCATGATGGAAGCTGCCGCCGAAGTGGCCGGAGACGATCTTACACTTCTCGGAGTCACTGTGCTGACGTCGATGACGGTGGCTGACATGCTGGACTCATGGGGCCGTGTCGTGGGCTCGCTCGAGGAGGAGGTCGTGCGCCTGGCCCGGCTGGTGCAGGAGTCCGGGGTCAGGGGGGTGGTGGCGTCCGTCTGGGAGGCGGCTCCGATAAAGGAGGCTGTCGGGTCCGATCTGTTGGTGGTCACGCCGGGGATCCGCCTCGCTGGGGATGACACTCACGACCAGGTCCGTGTCTCTACGCCGGCCGAAGCGGTGGCGGCCGGGGCCGACTACCTGGTGGTCGGGCGTTCCGTAACGCAGGCGCTCGACCCGGCGGAGGCGCTCCGGCGGGTTTACGAAGACGCGGCTGGCCAAAGTGCAGTGGGGACCGCATGAAGGTTCGGACCCCGAAGAGGATGCGGCTGTGAGGGATCTGAGCGGACTTCGCCCCCGAACGCTCCTGGGGATTCTAGGTGTCGCCGTTGGTGTCGGCACACCCGCCGTATGCCTCGGACAGGGCCTCGAACAGGCTGCAGCCGGATTCGCCACGCAATGGGCCGCCCGTGACGTCTCTCGGCTCCAGAGCGGATTTTCCCAGAGCGGAGTGAGTATTCAATGGGAGGCGCGACCTCTCGGTGCCCTCTCTCCCCAGCGCGCTGGAGCCTCCATTCGAGAGTACTTGGAAAACCGTGAGGCCGCGTCGGCGCGTGTGTCTCGAGTCGGGGAGGTGGGTGGTGAGCCTCCACGGGGATTTGCCGAAATCCGGTGGGAGTCGAGGATCCGGGGGATGTCCGAGATGGTCACGCGAACCGTATTCGTGGCTTTTGTATACGAGGATGGTACTTGGCGGGTGGCTGAACTTCGGGTCCTTCCGCAAACGCGGCTTTGACGTTGGCCCTGAGACTCTACGACACGTTCACCCGCTCGGTGAGGGATTTCGAGCCTGCGGAACCGCCCCTCGTCCGGCTCTACGCATGCGGCCCCACCGTGTACGACCACGCACATATCGGTAACTACCGGAGCTTTCTGGTCTACGATCTACTCCACCGCTACCTGAGGTGGTCGGGCTACGACGTCGACTTCGTCATGAACCTCACCGATGTGGACGACAAGACCATCGATCGTGCGTCTCAGGAAGGGAAGGACGTGCGGGAATACACGGCTCCTTTCACCGAGTGCATCCTTGCCGATGCACGTACCCTCGGAATTCTTCCGGCTCGGGCCTATCCATTGGCCACCGGGTACGTCCCGCAGATGGTGTCGTGGATCGAGCGACTCGAAGAGAAGGGGCTCGCCTATTCGGCGGAGGACGGATCGGTCTATTTCTCGATCGGCGCGTTCCCCGCCTATGGCCGCCTCAAGGGGCTGGACCCCGAATGTACACGCCCCGGTGCACGCGTAGCGGACGACGAATACGAGAAGGAAAATGTCCGCGACTTCGCCCTTTGGAAGGCGGCCAAGCCCGCGGACGAGGCGGTGGGTGCCGCCTGGGATTCGCCGTGGGGTAGAGGGCGGCCCGGTTGGCACCTGGAGTGCTCGGTCATGAGCATCGCTGAGCTCGGAGAGACGCTGGACATCCATATGGGCGGCGAAGACCTGGTCTTTCCGCATCACGAGAATGAGATCGCCCAGTCCGAGGGGGTGACCGGCAAACCCTTCGTGCGCCACTGGGTCCACGTAAAACATCTGGTCGTCGAGGGCGAGAAGATGTCCAAGTCCCTCGGTAACACCATTACGGTTCGCCAGCTGCTCGAAGAGGGGCTAAGGCCGGCGGCCATCCGTCATCAGTTGCTCGGCGCCCAGTACCGGCGGGAATTGAACTTCACCCGAGACGGTCTCGCGAGTTCCGCCGCGGCTGTCCAGCGCCTCCTGGACTTCGAGGCTCGGTTGGCGGAGACCGTCGGGGTGGACGATGTGGAGGATGTGGACGATCTGGACGGTGCGGAGGGTGTCGACGGTGTGGAGCCCCGCCGCTCCTCAGGGCCGCTGGCTCGTCTGGCCGGTGAAGCCGTCGAGGCCTTTCGTGCCGCGCTCGATGACGACCTCAACTCAGCCGAGGCACTCGCCGCCTTGTTCGTCTTCGTGAACCGCGTGAACGGCGAGTTGGACGCCGCTTCGGACGTCTCCGAATCCGACTTGCAATCTGCGCGAAGTGCGCTCGCCTCGATCGATGAGGTGATGGGGCTTCTCAGCGTGGCACGTGAGGGCCTAGAGGTGGATGATGACTTCGAGTCCTGGATTGTGTCGCTCATCGCCGAGCGCAAAGCCGCTCGGGCGGACAGGGACTTTGCGCGGGCAGACGTCATCAGGGACGATCTGGGCGAACGCGGCATCGTGCTGGAGGATTCCGCCGCCGGCACGCGCTGGAAGCGGGTCCGATGACCTCGGGGCGCCGTGCATGACAACTTCCGAGCCGGTCAGTGAGCCAGATCTGACTCCCATCCAAAAGTTCGGGGAGGCGATCGCCGACCGGGTAGAGCGGTGGATGCCGAGCCCGTTCCTCTTCGCCATCCTCCTGACCTACGTCGCAGCGGGGGCAGCGTTCATCTCGGAAGGGTCCGCCGTGACCGAAATCGCCCTCTCGTGGTACGGAGGCTTCTGGGACCTGCTGCAGTTCGCGATGCAGATGGTGATCATCCTCGTGACTGCCAACGTGGTGGCGTACCACCCGTGGGTAAAACGTGTGATCCTCAGCCTCGTGCGGATTCCCCAGAACGGACCGCAGGCCACCGTTCTGGTGGGTGTCGGATCGATGCTGACCGCATGGATCTCGTGGGGCCTCGGTCTCATCTTCGGAGCGATCCTGGCCCGTGAAATGGGGAAGTACGCTGCCAGGAACGGAATGCACATCCACTATCCGTTGTTGGCGGTGGCCGGTTACATGGGGATCAGCCTCACCTTTGGATGGGGGTTGTCCAGCTCCCCGGGCCTCCTGCAAGCCGAGGAGGGGAACGCGCTGATGCAGCAGGGGTTCGTCGATCGCGTGATTCCCGCGACGGAGTGGGTCTTCCACTCCTACCCTCTGGCTCTCACCGCTTTGTCGGTCGTTTACGTCTCCATCATGCTGTATCTGCTGACCCCGCCGAAGGAGAACTGCCGGGCGATCGGGTACTATGTGATTCTCGATGCCGACGAAGATCCGCACGTCGAGAAGGCCGGGCCGACCGGGTCGGGCAACGCGAGGCCGTCGTTAGCCGATAAGATCGACAACAGCAGGATCCTCGGTGGCATCCTCGCGTTGACTGGCGTCGTAGTGGTTCTGAACGTGTTCTTCGCGGAAGGCTTCGATCTCGGTGTGCTCAACCTGAATAATTTCAACTTCGGGTTCCTCATGATCGGCCTGCTGCTCTACGCAAGCCCAGCCAAGTACCTGGAGGAGTTCTACGAAGCTGTGAAGGGGAGCGCGGGCGTCATCCTGCTCTTCCCGTTCTACGCCGGAATCATCGGAATCATGACGGGGACCGGTTTGGTCGATACCATGACCACGGCGCTGCTCTCGGTTGCCAACTCGGATACGTTCCCTGTGATAGCATGGATCACCGGAGGGCTCCTTAACGTTTTCGTACCCTCCGCCGGCGGTGAGTGGACCATCATTGGCGGGCCGATGATGATGGCCGGTGCCGAGTTGGGAATCCCTCACGGCCAAACGATTGCGGCCTACGCGGCCGGGGACGCACACACGAACCTCCTCAACCCGTTCTGGGCCATCCCGCTGCTGGCCATCACCGGCCTCCGTGCGCGGGACATGTTTGGCTACGCGATCACAATGATGCTCTTGCTCATCCCGTTTCTGGCGATCGTGCTCTACGTTCTTCCGTACCGAGTCTGAACCCACCCGAGAACATCCCCGCACCACCCAGGTGGGCTGAGAATACCCTGCTGGCGCCGCGCAAAGTCCTCGAAGCAAGGCATGAGCACGTACTATCTTGTAGTACCCGTCTTGTAGTACCCGTCTTCAATCGGGCACGCGTCTGTCGGGCTTCACGTTCCGCAACAAGATCCATCTGCAGCGATCGATCGCATGACGAAAGACGACTCTCAGGATCCGGCAAGTCAAGGCCCAGATCAGCCTACACCATCGATCGCCAGCGGCTTTCTCCAGCTTCTGACCCTCGTGGCGATCGGATGGGTAGCGTGGCAATGGATCACGTGGCCCGACGTGAAGGATCTCGCAGACAACAACCCCGAAACCACCGCGTTCATCGAGCTGTACCGGGATGGTGGAGATCCATCGGAAGACCGAACCGTGGACTGGCGATGGGTGCCCTACGGCGAGATATCAGCGAACCTCAAACGCGCTGTGCTCGTAGCCGAGGACGCCCGCTTCTTCATGCATCACGGCTTCGCGCACGCGGAGATCAAGGCGGCGATAGCGGAGGCGGTCGAGCGCGGCGAGGCGCCTCGTGGCGCGTCCACGCTCACGCAGCAGCTTGCCAAGAACCTCTGGCTGTCACCCACACGCAACCCCTTGCGCAAGCTCAGCGAAGCCGTACTCACGATCCATCTGGAGGAAACGGTCCCCAAGCGGCGGATGCTCGAGATATACCTCAACGTGGTGGAGTTCGGGATCGGAATCTACGGAGCGGAGGCGGCCGCACGGCACTACTTCAACAAGGCGGCTTCAGAACTGAGCGAACGCGAGGCGGCCCTGCTGGCGGCATCCTTACCGAGGCCCAAGAGCTGGCACCCGGGAGTCGACGACGGCCAGTACTTGAGTAGGGCGAGGCGTATCCAAACCCGGATGACCCAGGCAGGATTTCTCAACCGCTATTTTTAGCTGAGGAGCGGCGTCCAAGCGGCGGGGTCAGCCCCCTCTCTGATAAACGCCCCCGAAACCACGGCGGCGCTTCCCGCGATGGTCTTGTAATGTTTGGTTGTGAAGTTGAGAACCTTTCCTGCCGCGATAGCAGCCGCCTTCGGGTTCCTTGTCACGATTATCGTCCCAAGAAAGGCCCCGGCAGTGGCAATTACGATAACGCCTGTCGTGGCTGCTGCCGTCCACTCCGCGACTTTCAGAGCCCGGTCGCCATACTGCCGAAGCTCGCTTCTTGGCTGTTCTGGTGCGGTGTCGTCGACGGCTTTTGTCCTTGATGCGCGCGCCATGAGTCTGCCTCCTCGGAACTCGAGTCACGATGCCCACTCACACCCGATCCGCAAGCGTACGCTCGCGTCTTTCTGGTCGCAAGCAGGGACCAGGTTCAACGGAGAAGGCGGCCCGTAGTCCTCGCAGCACCCTCGGCTTACGTCAGCGACCGGCGTTTATCCCCACCATCAGGGGGAGCGTCGCGGTCGACGGGGGGCTTCCGTCCTTCGGCTCAATTGCGATCCGATACCACGTCGACGCCCTCGCATGCTCGGGGATCTTCACGGACAGAGAGAAGCTGCCGTCTTCTTCGGGGGCCGAGCTTGCTGTGTAGTCACTCGTCCTTCCGTCCGGCCACACATAGAACCAGACCCGGGTCGCTTCGACGTTCGCGGTCCGTCGTGGCATCAGAGTCGTCCGGCACGTTTCCGCGCGGGTACTCGGTCCGAAGGCTTGCCTGAACTGCTTGCCGCTAGGCTTCCCCCGCCCTACCCGATGGCCTCCTTGTACCGCACGCGGCACCGCCACGAGAAGGCGATGCCCGGTGCGGCCGTTCCGCTCGAGTCCCACGTGAACACGCTCACGACCAAGTCGTCGGGCGGGTCGGGGATCACGATCTTCGTGGTGAGGTAGATCGGCCCCGTGGTGATCGGTGTCGCTACGAAACTCGCCGGCTCCCTGATCGTGCGTCCGGAGGCCGCGCAGATTACGTCGGTCAGTCGCCAGGTCATGCTCCCGTCCTCGCCGGTGCGCGACTGGCCGGCGACATCGATGGCCTCGTGCTCCAGGCACTCGGTAGCCCCCAAATCCCCGCTGCCGTCCCTGAA
>Ga0209988_10000416_pt1 | contig 26374 bp, 27 predicted proteins | sample N075metaG_FD_183115 | JGI IMG/M metagenome (GOLD analysis project Ga0209988, IMG submission 183115) | Deep subsurface microbial communities from Kermadec Trench to uncover new lineages of life (NeLLi) - N075 metaG (SPAdes) (version 2) | ecosystem: Environmental > Aquatic > Marine > Ocean trench... | reverse complement strand
CGGTCAGTTGTTGCTGCCCCCAGCCGACGACCTGGCCGTCACCCATCGCGTAATCTTCGGTGACCAGTCCGGCCCAATCCATGTTCCGAGTGAATGGATTGCCGTTTGCCGGTCGGTTGACAGGCACCACCTCGTCAGGGAGCTGCCGGTCGAGCGACGGATAAAACGCGTCCCAGGCCGTGAGATCGTTATACCCGCTAAAACCAGCTGCAGAGTACGAGTGGGCATGAAACAGTTTGCCGGCACCCAGAGTCCGGTAGCCCCGCTCGCGAAAATATCTCGGGATCGTTGGGATGCCCTCAAGTCGTTCGACGGTGCGCCAGTCTGGTGCGTTGCCGTAGACTCCCGTAGTCGAGGGGGCCAGCCCGGTGAAAATTGCGGTGCGCGACGGATTGCACAGCGCCGACGGCGAATGCGCATTGGTAAACAACATGCCGCGTGCAGCGAGCGCGTCGATATTCGGCGTGATGGCTTGTGGGTGCCCGCCGAGTACACCCACCCAGTCGTTGAGATCGTCGATCGAGATGAACAGCACGTTCGGCCGGTCGACGCTTTGAGCCTGTGCAGGGAAACCAGGCGCCGCGAGAACGGCTAGCGCGATTAGTGCCCAGTACTTCATGTGGCTAATCGAAACCCTGATCGTCAGCCAATGCGTAGCACTCGTACTCGAGAACCCGAATGTCTCCTTCGATACGCCGGTACAAAGGCATGCGCATCTGCCACGGTTCGGTAAATACTTCGGAGTCCTCGATAGTGACCTCGTAGAGCATGTGATCCGGACCAGTTCGCGTATAGCGTTCAGTCACATGCAAGGACGGGCTGTGAAAGTTTCCAGAGCGATCAAACCAGGTTTCGCCCGTGAAGTGAGTAATATCGACCACGAGTGTTTGCCCCTCCCAATGGCCGCGAGAATCCCCCATGTACCACTCGATCGGGCCCGGCAGGCGTTCTCCGTCCATATAGATGTTTCGGATCGTATGTACCCATTCGTAGGTTATCACGATCTGATCCGGGGTCTGAAAAATCTGAAACGGGTAAGGCATATAGGTTATTCGCGGCACGCCGACCATTTTACAGTTCGCTTCAGTGTCATCGGTCAGGCGGTTCTCATAATTTCGCCGACGTTGCTCCAAAGCCCACGGCTGATAAGGAATGTCGTTGCCTATGACAACGCCCTGCCCCGCCGGCACGCCGTAGGCAGCAGAGTGATCTTGAATATTCCATACGGCCGTGTTCAAGGTCTGCCAGACACCTTGAAGATTGGGCTGACCATCGATCGTTCGCGGTGGCATGTAGCCTTGCCCGGCACCAATCAATGGCAGCGATAAGAAGGTTACCGCTAGCAAGCCTGTAGCGAACGTTCGAAGGCTTGACCGACTCGTCATCTGGAATTTCCCCTCATCACATAGTTTATTGCAGCGGCTCGAGTTTCCACGACACGGCCAAATTCATTATCTGCTGACGTTAGCGCACTGCTGCGGCTCAACGATCCTCCGGGTTGGTACCGGAAAACAGCGTCGTTCCATCGGCCAGAGTGACGTCATCCCCTTGTACGGACCGCGAAAGATCCCGTGCCGGCAGGCCGTGGACGGTGACAATGCTACCGACAGGCAGGTTCGCCGGCCGCCAGCCTCTCCTATAGAGTGAATTGGCGCTGCCGAACTCGATTCTCCAAAGTTCACGTTTACCGGCAGCATTTTCCACGTCGAGGTGCAGCCACGCGTGTGGATTTCTCCACTCGAGATCGACGACCGTTCCGACCACGGTGATCTCCCTCGTCATGTCGTACTGCAAAGCGACCGAATGATGAGCCGACGCCGGCAAGCCAACCGACAGCAGCCCTACGCCCGCAACTGTCCTGACGATACAGACCCTAATTCTGCGCATGTTTATCGCTCAGCCTCCTCTAGCTCCCAGGCGGCCTTGAGCCGCCGAGCTTCGTCGCCCGTCATGCCAGGATAGACGTCGTAGCCGACGTTAATGTACCGCTGTCTAGCGAAGTCGTTGTTCTCATAGCAAGCTTCCTCGAACAGCTCGTAGTCTTCCACAGTGCTGCGTCGATAGGCGATCGCGATCGTGAAGGGTCTGGTATAGACATTCGGATCATCCAACGTCGCCTGGTAGTGAATCGTATCGGCGTCGATGAGCGTCAAGCGTTCCACGACGTGGGCTTCATCGGTAAAGAATCGGCCCCGTTGATCGAGCCAGGCGCGAGCGTTCTGATTCCTCGTATCGATCACCAACGTATTGCCTTCCCAGTGACCAACTGAGTCGCCGTTCCACAAACGCAGGTCTTCACCAATATGGGGTCGGTTGTCCAGAGGAATCACTCTGAAAGCGTGCGCTTCCTCGCCCTGAACCAGAAAGGCATCGGAATTCTGCATAAATTGCAGCGTGCCGGTCATGTACATCGTGAGCGGGACGCCGTCCAAACGACAGATCGCATTATGATGGACGTATGCCGGCCGGTTGTAACGCCGTTGGGCTTCGGCCCATGGTTGTATCGGCACGAACCCATCAGCCGGATCGACGATGATGCTGGTCGCGCCGAAGTCATCGAGCGTCCGCGGGTGTTCTTCCAGGCTCTCGTGTGCTGCTGCTCTGCGGCGCCAGATTCCGTTCATGTCGGGACTACCGTTTGCCGTCCGCGGCGGATCAAAATCCTTGACCGCTTCAAGTGCGCAAGCGTGAAACGCTGCATGGGCGTCTTCGGGACAGATGGAGTCGGTTACCCAGGACTGGCCAGCTGCAGAGCCTGGTCTGACAAACGAAGCAATGGCGGCGGTAATCAGAGCGGCAGCGATGAGGGCTCGGCGGGTTACAGGAACGCCCCGGAAACTTGACGAATACGTTTTCAAACCAGTCTGCGACCTTGGACACGGGTATGGTACTAATGATGCCAAAACTGACAGAACGTCTCTACATCCACTGGAGTTGGCCAGATTCGATATGGTCAACCGGCTCAGCCCGTCAACGCTTCCGTTCAGGTCTGGCCTCGAGAAAGCAACGTCTGCGGGATTTGTGAATGTTAATTCATCTTCCGGCGGGTGAGCGCTAACATCGACTCATTCCCAGCAGCGGCGGTGGCTGCCACCTCGCCGTAGAGTTCTTCCAACTGGGTTACCGACAGATAGTCGGGATGATGGACCTCCGCGATAGTGGCATAGAGCACTGATGTACTTTTCCTGGACACGACCAAGTCATAGATATGTACCGCCAGCGGTTGTGGCGGGATGCCGCTCATTAAGCCGGCGACTCTGTCTGTGGCAGGTAAGACACCGAAGTAGCGATTGATTTTCTCGATAGCCCAGCCCCGCTGCGTGAACACCGCGCCGATAGATTGCCCTGAGAGAATCGCTCGATGCTCGAGAACGAGTTCCGCGTTAATGTCATCAGGATACCGAACTACAGCGAAGGTTCGACAGATTGTAGTCTCATCGTGCAGACTATAGAGATTCGAGACTCGGACGCCGGCATCGCTCTCCAAAACAACGATGCCGTAGCTACCGAATTCCTGTGCGATATGCTCGCTATTCAGCAGCGGTCGGGAGACTATCTCCGCTGGTGCTGTTAACGGCACCTGCGCCACAAGTTGGGCGCTGAGAGATAATGCCGTGACGAACCGTATGATCTTGATCATCGTCTGCCTTACGTGAGTCCAGTGTCTCTCCGAATAGTAGGCGCTCAGGATCGAGAGCAAAAGAGATAGCGCCTTGTAGTCCGCTTAGCTCGAGTAAACTGCGCCATCATGATATTCTGCGCCGGCGTATGAATCGCCGTCGAATAACCGCATTCGCCGTACTTCTGATTGTCCTGCTTGGTTCGAGTTTCGCGTACGGGCAGCGTTTCAGAGGGCGTAATGTGCCCGAACAGAACGATCCGCCCGCTACCGAATTTATCGCAGCGCGCTGGCATTTCGGGACCAATGGCCTGATCGGACATATGGGCTGGTCACATAACTATCCCAGTTCCGAGCTGCACCTCAACGAATTTGTCGCCGAAACCACCCGAGTCGACGTCGAGCCTCGGTCGTACCGGATCGTTGAACTCGGGTCGGACGACGTATTCGAATACCCCTTTACCTATGTGTCCGAGCCGGGTGAGATGGAGCTTACCGAGCAGGAAGTCGAGAATCTTCGCGAATACATCGACCGTGGCGGCTTTATTCTCATCGATGACTTCGATGGCCCGGTTCATTTGGCACAGTTGCGCAGTCAGATGTGGCGTGCGTTTCCCGACCGTACTTTCGTCCCGTTGACCATCGATCACCCGATTTTTGATCTGATCTTCGAACTTCAGGATCTAAACGGCATGGCGCCGTACGTGCCGGGAGGAAAACTCACCTACTACGGCATGCTGAACGATCGCGGTGAGATCGCGATCGTCGCCTGCCATAATAACGATCTAGCGAATTTCTGGGACTGGATCGATGAGGGAAGGTACCCGCTCAGGCCGTCAACCGACGCCTTCCGCATGGGCATCAATTACCTCATCTATTCGATGACCCACTAATTCGCGTTAAGTCGCGGCCCAAAGAAGCCTGAACCAGCCGTGAACTCTTCGCTGCGTTGAACCGCAGCGTATTGGCATCCCGAGACTGATCCAGAGCTTACTCAATGACCAGATTAAATGGCTCACTCAGGCGGCTCTCGACACCGCCGACAACGGCAGAGATCGTGACTTCCCACTCGCCAACCGGCAATTCGAGAGAGTATTCGGTCAGATTCGGCTCGACGCGTTGCACCAACTCCTGATCCACATACAACCGGTACTCGGTCACAGCCTGATCTGCGAGCGCACTACCATCGTCGTATTGTGATGGCGGGATCCATCTGAGCGTCACACTGTGCTCAGCGGCCTCGTCTCCACCTTTGCCGCAGGCAGAAAGGATTAACGCCACGGCGATCGGCAGAACTGTCGTGAACTGCTCCATATCAGGCTCAATGTTACCTCAATAGGGAGTCGTACACGGCACGTGACTTCGCTGGACGGCAATACGGTACAACATCGCTATCATCCATCCAGCCGGGTCACGACCTATAATGTGAAGCTTGGACTCAGGACAGGAAGCTCATCAATGACATCTCTTGGCACCCCGCTCACTCCCTCGGCAACACGTGTCTTACTTTGTGGCGGCGGCGAGCTCGGTAAGGAAGTCGTGATCGAGCTGCAGCGACTAAGCGTTGAGACCATCGTTGTCGATCGCTACGCGAACAGTCCCGCCATGCAAGTCGCACACCGCAGCCATGTCGTGAACATGCTCGACGGCGCTGCTCTGCGGGCAGTGATCGAAGCAGAGAGACCCGATCTGATTGTCCCCGAGATCGAAGCCATCGCGACCGACGAACTCATCAGTTTAGAGCAAGAAGGCTATACGGTAATTCCTACCGCGCGAGCCACAAGACTCACGATGAACCGCGAAGGGATACGCCGGCTCGCTGCCGAGGAGCTAGCACTTGCGACATCGCCGTATCGATTCGCCGAAACGCGACCAGAGTTTGATCAAGCTATCGCCGAGATCGGCCTACCGTGCGTCGTGAAACCGGTAATGAGCTCATCCGGGAAAGGTCAGAGTGTCGTGAAGTCAAAGCCGGATATCGATTCGGCATGGAAATACGCTCAGCAGGGTGGCCGCGCCGGCGCCGGCAAAGTCATCGTTGAGGGTTTCGTCGACTTCGATTACGAAATTACTCTGCTCACGGTACGACATACGGCCGGCGTGTCGTTCCTCGATCCGATCGGCCATGTTCAGGTCGATGGCGATTATCGTCAGTCGTGGCAACCGCAGCCGATGAGCGATACCGCTCTGGCTACGGCGCGCGAGATGGCCACAGCAGTCACCGGCGCGCTTGGTGGCCGCGGTATTTTCGGTGTTGAGCTGTTCATTCGCGGTGACGAGGTCATTTTCAGTGAGGTCTCGCCACGGCCGCACGATACGGGGATGGTAACGATGATCTCCCAGGATCTGTCGCAGTTCGCGTTGCACGTGCGAGCGATTCTTGGCTTGCCGATTCCAAATATCTGCGTTCACGGACCAGCAGCGTCCAGCGTCGTATTGGTAGAAGGCGATTCCGACAACGTTTGTTTCGATAACATCGAAGCGGCGCTGAAAGAGCCCGATACGCAGCTGCGTTTGTTCGGCAAACCCCAGGTTAAGGGTCGTCGTCGAATGGGTGTTGCGCTAGCGCGCGGTAAAACGATAGACGAGGCTTTAGATAAAGCGAAGCGCGCTTCCAGATCCATCGTCGCCTCGTTACGCTAACCACATCGGGTACCGTGGCGCGCAGCCGCTCCGTTGACCAGGATCGGGCTATAATCTCGCCCTGGAGGACGGACCCGATCATGTCACAACAGCGGAATCCCAGATATTGGGCCTCGTCATGGTACGCCACCAAGTTCGCCGAAGAACCGTGGCCCGAGGGCTGGTACTGGCATGACTCGCGCTACACCTGGAATGGACCGTACAGTAGCGAGGAAGAGGCTCGTACGAGCATGGAGTCCCGTGCCGCGCCGCGCTCGGGCAAAGGCGACTCGCGACGGCCAGTCATCATCGACAACTCAAGCTGACGCTCTCCTATGCCGCGGCGCTCATTGGACAGTCGGCACGCCGATGTCTACCTCCACGCGCTAAGTATCCCAGCAGATCGTGACGATGTTCGAATCAGGTAAACGCCGGCTGAATAGACGTAAAGCGCTCTGGAGCGGCCTGGCTGTCCTCGCGGTGGTCACTGTGCTCAGCGGTCTCATCGATGACACCAGCCGGCGATACGCAAGCGAGGCGTTCACTCGAGCGCTCGTAACCTTCGCGGTCGCGCGAACTCTCGACGGCGTCATCTCGGTCGCCCAGGGTACCGAGGTGGCCATCGAACCCGGCGGCGTGGGCGTCAACTTCAGTGTCGGTCAGGTGCTCGATCCGATCAATGATCTCGTCGAACGATTCTCAGCTGTGATGCTTGTCGCCACAACCTCGCTGGGGCTACAGAACGTTCTGCTGCGGATGACCATGTGGTGGGGCACGAGTCTGGCATTGGTTCTGGTCGCGGCCTCCGCGCTGGTCGTACTGTGGTGGCGGAAGCTGGATGACAGCAGACTGAGACCTGTGGTGATGCAACTGCTGTTGTTGACCGTGTTTCTACGTTTCGCCGCCCCGATTCTCGTGATCGGCAGCAATCTCGTCTTCGACACGTTTCTCGCTGCCGAACAAGCGGCTGCCACGGAGGCTCTTGAGGCGACGCGTACCGACATCGAACAGATCAATGAGAATGTGGCGACGTCAGCATCCAATACTGAGAATCAGAGCGTCATCGAACGACTCGGCTCGATGCTAGATAGCTCGCTGGAGTCCATGAATATCAGCGATCGTCTGACTCGCTTGCGAGACCGTGTTTCCAACGCCAGCGAGCACATCATCAATCTGATCGTCATATTCGTATTGCAGACGATTATTCTGCCGCTGGTGTTTCTCTGGATGTTTATCGAGCTACTGAAAATGCTCGCGGCCCGTGCCGCATTTCGTCGTTAATCTGAGCCCGCGCTCAACGGTGTTCGGCCCTGCACGCTCGGCAGCGCGATGACATGTAGGTATTTATCTATATATATCAGACGATTGTATAATTATCTTAATGATAGATCTCAGGTCAGCGTCGACCCCGCCCGCCACGCCGACGCGGCAGACCTGGCAAACTGCTGATCGGCATTCCAAGCAACGCTTGAGCTCGTGCCCGCTTGATGTCGTCGTCGCTCAAGACCGTCGGCGTATGGTTGCCACAGGGGCTGTGGGCACCAGTGCCCTCGAACCACCGCATGAACGTCGGCGCACACGATGGCGCGTCCCGCAGACCCAGCAAATGACCAAGAACATGGGCCAGCGCGAAGTGCGGTACGGGTGCTCCCAAGACGTCCTGCTCGCCGAGCATCACCGTCCCGAGCGGGTAAAAGAACTGCGCTCCACGCGGAGTCGCGAGCACCCAGCAAACATTCCAATGCTGCTCCAACGAGTCGTGCCCGGGACAGACCTCGGAGAAAATCTCGTAGTCCCGTTGCCCGTTACCGGTCGGGTCGTCGATCACCGCGCGGCGGAACGCGAGTTGCCTTTCAGCCTGAACGCGGACGATCGACTCGACGTGCCATTCGATCGCAGCCGGCTGCCAGAACCTGTTGGCTTCGTCGAACATTTCCCTGACCTGCTGATCGGTCATTGTGCTATCAAGCGCCGGGACCAGATCCGACCACAAAAGCTGCACGCGTACTGGTAGCGTCAGCACATCGAGCGGCGTGCCGTCAGGGTCCAGCCAGTACTCGTACAGCCGCATCTCGACCGGCTCGCCTTGGTAAAACCCCGGGATATAGCGCGCATTCTGCAACGAGTCTGCCGCACGTTGGGCGATCGTTGCGTAGTCGCGGTCGGAGGAGCCGGGGTACTCGGCATCGACGCGCCGCTGGGACGTTGTGCCTGCCTCGTTGATACGTGCCGAGATGACAAAGCGGACGCCGCCGACCTCCTCCGGCCCGTTTTCACCGGCAGCCCACGCCAGTTTCTCGCCGAAACCCTGATACCACCGGTCCTCGTCGAGGATGGGTTGTGGCGCCGAATAGCCAGAACCGAAATCGGAAACATTTTGCCCATGGTTTGCAGTCACAACCGGGAGACAGGTTTCCGCGCAGCGATAGCCGACCAGCAAATTCATCAGCACACGCACCGGCGCGCCGTCGATTCGCGCCGGCGCCATGGTCGTGCCCGTAAGCGCCCGCTCAACCTCGAAGCGAAAAGTCTCATAACGCTCAATCACCAAACAGCGAGGCGATCGCGTCGAGCCGGTCGGTTCGACGATGACTTGGCATCTCAAGGTCACATCGTAGTTTCCGCTCGGACGTCCGAGCGGTGTTTTGAGTCCGGCGGATAGCGAATGGTCGCCTTCACTTAACGCAGCGGGCGTGAATGTTGCGCTGCCTTGCGCGACTGCAGCGCCGATCGGTAGCGGCAACAGCAGTGACATCGCTGCGACCTTCGCCAGTTCGCGTCGTCTCAACTCCCCCCAGCTCGAGACCATGCCTCCTCCTAACAAACCGGAATCATTGCGATGGTTACGCTACTCTTCGCTTGAAGCTCCACCGCCTCCCCCAAAAGCGACTGTACCGTCGGATCGGGTAATCGTCAGACGAGCCATACCGTGAGTCCCAGACCGGCGCGATGGATGACCTCTTGCGGTGACTATGTCGCCGGGAACAAATTGCTCCGCAGTCCATCCCCGCCGCATTAATACCGACGCTGGGGGAAAGAGGAGTTTCCACTCAACCGTCTCACCATCCGGTTCGGTAACCTGAAGATATAATACAGGGTGGGGATTTCCGAAGTTAAACCGGTTGACGGTCCCTTCTATCTCAACCCACTGACTGTAGTCATAGAACGGTCTCTGTGAGTGGTGTGCGTTCAACGGATTTACCAGGATCAACGCGACCGCAGTCACAGCGTAGACAGTGCATTTTCTTAATCTCACTAGCCCAGTCTCCTTGTCACCCCATGATAGGCTGTCCGCCAACTTCAATCGCGAGGCTGTTCACCGTAGGGCGACACAGTAATGCGGACAAGATCCGGATCCTCGTATTTGGGGGGGAGAAATTCCAAAGCCTCTTTCGATAGCTCGGGGTCACATCCGTAGGGTAAATAGAGCGGTTCATCGGACGACTCGAACGACCAGGTGAACTGGATAGGCGCGTTCAAGAACAGCGGATCCACGGTGGTGACTTCCACGGTCATTAACTCACCGTCGCGCCAATAGCGCTCCGTCACCTTTTTGGATGTCGAGGACGGCAGATTCGACATGTCGTCGAGGCCAACTGGGTCAAATGTGAACTTGGTGGTTTCTACGACCAATTGATTTTCTTCATACCACCCCCGGGAGTGACCCTGTTGATAAAAATCGCCGACCTTCGGCTGTGGGTTCCCATGTCCCTCCATCCAGACCGTACGGATGACGTCGTCCTTTTCGTACGTAATGACCACTCTGTCCGCCAATTGCTCTATCTGGAATTTGTACGGATCTGCGACGAGCGATGGTACGACGGATGGTACGCAATCGTATTTGGGAGCCAGGGGCTCGTCAAAAGCCTCCCGAAACCCAAGTGTTCGCGCCTTTAACGGCAACTCGGCGACAACAAACGGACACGTCACGCCATCGGGCGTGCAACCGCCGTCGGAGCGAAACCATATGCCGTCGATGTCCGGAGTTTCGGCGGCGGTTGCTCGGGATTGCGCCTTGAGAGTGCTGTCGGCATAGGGTGTGGCCAGGAACAGCAGGAACGCAGCAGCGGCGATTCGCGAAGATCGAGATATCTTGATCACGTCAGACTACCTAGCTTTCTCCGACTTGCGGCAGGAGGTCAGAAATCTATTCCATCAGGCAGCTCAACTCTCTGCCCTTACGATACCAGATCCCGTCATCATCGGAGTTTCTACAATCGATCAGATCGCCGTCAGAGTAGACGATGTCGCCATCGACGATCGTCAGGACGGACGTGACATGGCGCAAATCATCCAGACGGTCTGAGGCCTCCAGTTCGAGGATGTCAACCGATAGCACAGCCAAATCTGCGATCTTACCGACCTGAAGGGAGCCCAGCTTGTCCTCGTCAAACGAGAACCACGCGCTACCGATGGTGTACAGTCGAAGCGCTTCCGCCACCGTGAGCGTTTCGCTGGGCGGCAGCACGTCTCCACCTGCAGCATTCTTTCCCGTTGTCATGAAATATAGAGCCAGCCACGGGTTGATGGTCACGATATTACCGCCGTCCGTACCTGCGCCGACCGGCAAGCCGTGCTCAAGAGCGGTTCGGTAAGGCGGACCCGCAGGCATGCCGAACGAACGGCCGCCACCACCGGGTCCCGGCGCGCCACCGGCAGCACCTCGGCCGCCACCGCCGCCAGGGCCTGCGGTACCAGGAGTGCCACGGCCTCCGCCACCGGGCGCGGCGCGGCCCATCGAGTAGAGGTGACTTTCTATCGCCAACCCGCCGCCTAGCGCCTGCAGCCGGTCCATTGCCTCAACATCCATGTCCAATACATGCGTCAACTGCCACCGCAGATCGGTGATCGGATGCTCTTGATTCACCGCCTCCCACACAGCGAGGAATCGCTTGGCCTCAGCAACGGGTATTGAGTGCTGGTGATAACTTATACCGTTCTCGGCGACTAAAGAGGCCGCAGCAGAATAATCCTCCGGGAACGGAGCGCGCCCTCCGGTGTCGGTGCGTATGATAAATTCTCCCACGCCGACAACCCGATACATATCGTGGTCCGGTGCGGCAGCCGGGAAGTTCTCCTCGATGACGCGCTGCAACTGATCCATGCTGGTAGAACCAATACCCGCTCGAACCCGTGTCAAGGAGAGTCCTTCATCGGCAAGCGCTTTAACGGCATCGTGAGAGTCGAAGCCACCTTGATTAAAGACTGTGGTCAGACCGAGGCCTGCGGACCAAGCCATCAAATCCAGCGTGCCGCGCTTTTTGTCTTCGAAGGTCTGTTCGGCGGCGAGCGCATCTCTGCCTCCCTGACCGACCTGACCGTCTTCTGAGACCTGCACGCCATGTGCTTCGAAATAGGCGATGCCGGCCGAATTGGTTTGGCCCGAGCCACCGAACCCGACGGACAGATAGACCGGCCGCGCGATTGCGTCTAGCTCTTCAAGATTCGGTAATCGACCTTCGGCGAACTGCAAGGTCGAATAACCGCCAATCGCAGTGATGAAATTATTTACCGTGACTTCACCGTCCACTTCCGGAACCGTCTGTGCTTTTTTCTGTAGAATCTCGATCGCCTGTGCAACCGAAAAGGCGTTATCCATTTCGGCGACGTTATGGCCGGGACGGGAAGCGCGTCCTATCCAGTGAACGTGGGAGTCGATCAGACCGGGGATGACCGTACGTCCCTGAAGATCGATCGTCTGAGTACAGGTACTCACATCTCCCTGTTCACCCCCGACCGAGTCGATCGTATTGCCTCTGATTCTCAGAGATGTCACTACGGAATCGTTTTCGTCTACGGTCAGTATCTTGCCGTTCGTTAGCAAAATATCGTTGACGCCGGCGCATTGGTCTGTTTCTTGCGCCAACAAAGGAGTCGTAAATCCAACGACGCAGGCGACAGTCGATGCTATCGGCAACCGCGCCACTATCCGCCACTTATCTAAGTTCATAACCAATTCCCCCAAACTAACTGTTCAGCGTAGGCTTTGAATTCTCCGCGCGCGTCTTCGAACTCGCACTGTTTGCGGAACCCTTAAAGCGACGCTTGGCTATTGGCCGGACGGACCCTGCGGAGGACCCCCACCGCCCATGACCAGCACGGTACCGGACGCCTTCGTCACGCTACGGCCGGCCATGGATGAATCCGATGCTCGCGAGGGGCTGCCTAGAACCGTGACGGTCTCGCCGGGCACGAGGGAATCGCGGGTCCACCCGGCCCTCGACATCATCCCGGCGACGCCTAGCGCGTAAACTCTAAGTTCCTTTGTTTCGCCGCTCGCGTCGGTGACTTCAAGGACCAACTCCGGATGCGGATTGACCAACGCCCAGCGTTTCACCACCCCAGTGACCTCAACCACCTGGTCCATGAAATAGAACGTGACCTGAGTATGGTGGGCCTGTAGCGTAGCAGGCAAACTCAAGACCACACTGGTCAATGCGGCGATAGTCCAAAGTTTCATGGTTTCCCCTCCTATGGGATTGACGGGCTGTGTCAGCTCTACGTCCGGCTCTATTCGTCGTACTTCGATGGGAGTGACTCCAGTTGTCGCCGCGACTGGTCGAGGTCGCATTCCCCCCAGCTTTCAGGTCCGACATCCGACCGGTTGAGCTGACGTACCCACGTATAGGGCTCGGTTAGAAAGAGCGGATCTTCTAGCGTGATCGCCATCTCCAGACTATCGGGGCCGGTTTGCGTATAGCGCTCGGTCAGACGCTTGCGTACCGAGGTGGCGATATGGCCGTGATCGTCCATCCCATCGGGATCGAAGGTGAAGTTCGTGGTTTCGATTACCAGTGTCTCTCCTTCATACCAACCGATCGAGTGGCCCATATAAAAAAGCTCGCCTACAAAGGGGTGCCGCCGACCATCCATCCAGACGGTACGAACCGTATCATCATGCTCGTACCAAATAGTGATACGGTCAGACTTCTGACTCAGATTCCAGGGGAATGAATCACCCAAGAGCGACGGTAACGACGCCGGCACGCAGTCCCACATCGCTGCCATAGGCTCGTCGTAAAATTCTGCCCAGGCGCGTGCCCTTTTATTCAAGGGCAGCTCATCTATCGAGATCGCACATCCGGCTCGTACGTTACCGAACTGGTCGAGGTTCCATTCGCCACAGGAATACGGTTGTCTCTCGATCCGCCAGTTTCCAGATACATCGGGATCATCAACCGATTGGGCCACGAGGCTTCCCGGCGCGATCGCCGTCACGAGTGCGACGAGCGCAAAGTAAGTAATTTTCGTCCACGTAGTTTGTTGCGAGACTGAGTTCATTTTTCTAATTCCTCCCCGCCAAAGAACGACGTTGATTTCTGAGCGAGATTCTACCCGTTTTAAGCCAGCAGATGGCCCAATATCGGGCGAGATCTCCCCGGATCAGGCCGGAAACTTGCGAATTAGCGCTTCGGTTCGGGCTTCAACGCCAGTTCCCAGTGGGAGTACATAGGCAGTCGGTTTGCGAGTACGATCACCACAGCCAGAAAGCCCGCCGCAAGGCCTACCGCAACACTGACGTCCAGCCAACTGCTGAACGGCCGGTCATCGGGCGATAACACCGGCACCACCATCAAGTATTTGCTGAGCCATATTCCCAGATTGATGCCGAACGCGACGGTACACATCGCCAAGAGCGACCGCTTGACGAAGGCAAAAATGAACGCGACGAAGGGAACGAAGAAACAACCAGCCATCATGGTCCAGTAGTACGGGCTGTAATGGCCGTACATTTGCCGCCATAAGGGCGCTGTCTCGTGGGGGAGGTTACCGAACCAAATTACGAAGAATTGCGCCCAAAAAAAGTATAACCATAGCAGTGTAAAGGCTGTAACCATCATGCCGAGGTTGCGCACTTGGTCGGGTCCGAAGTGGGAACCTGACCCGCTCGACGCCCCGAGCACGGCTGGGAAAATGATCAGCGCAGCGGTCCCGGCGAACAAGTTGCCGAACCAGAAAAAGATCGGGAACACGGTGCTGTGCCAGTGCGGTATCAGCATCATGCCGAAATCCCAGGAAAATAAAGTATTGCAGACAATGAACCCCAGGATTACCAGAGGCGACAGCGCGTAAAGCTGGCCCTCGACTTTGCGATGATCGATGTTATTTCCCTCAGAGCGGGCCAAGTCGGGCTTAAGGCCCGTCACTACATATAGCGCGCTTAAACCGTAGAATAACGTGAGGCCGAATAGGCTTCTGATCAACAACCAGTTGAGATTGAGCCATGGGCTCAGATGTTCCTCCGGCGAGGGCGAGAGCCAATAGAATAAATCTTCATCGGCGTAGAAATAGATCAACAGGACTCCGACGAGTGCGAATGGGAAAAACGCCATAGTGCTCAGCTCTGCGAGCCGGTAATAGGGTTTGGCCCACTGCGCACCAACCAGACGGGTTATGGCGCAAAACACGACGCCAGTCTGGCTCACGCCCATAAGAAAAAGAAACGAGACGATGAGCAATCCGACGTCGGCCTGAGCGCCCTCGTTACCCCGTCCATAAATGAGGCTCGCAACGCCCAAGGCGAACAGGACAATCAGCACCCCTAGCGCCCGTCCGGGCTGCCTGGATGAGCTAGTGCGCTGAGTCGCAACCGAGGTCTGATCGCCGCTCATTCCGAACCGAACTCCTCTCGAATGTAATTGATCACGTGCCATCGTTCTTCCTGGCTAAGGGCGTCACGGTAGTAGGGCATGGTCACTCGTCCGCGCGTTATCGTGAAGAATAGCTGCCCGTCGGCCTGGTCCTGCGTGTAAGCATCGTGCATGTCCACCGGCGAGGTTTCGAGCAGGACCCCGACCGGACCATCCCCCCGCCCCTCTACGCCATGACAGACCAAGCAATTAAGCTGGAATAGATATTCGCCCAGCGCCACCGACTCGGCCGTCGCAGCGACCGGATTCTGTAGTGTCACAGCCTCGTCCTTGGCCGCGAACAGGCCGGCCTCGGTTGTCGGGTTCGGCAGGGTCTCACCGCCCACGACGGGGATCGAGTGCGGCCCGGCGGGTGCCTGCGACTCCTGTGGCTTGGCGGACGGTTGATCGACCATATCCTTATCCCACGGGAAACCCCAACCCGCGACTGCCTGGCACAGCAACGTCACTACGAGGACCGCCTGCGTCGTACGCCTCATGAGCCCTCCTGCGTCAGTTTCCGAACTTCCTCGGCGCCGGCGTCACGCAGTATGGTCTCGGCGCGCCTGAAGCGCGCATCGTCCTCGCAGAGCACCGTCACGGCGAACTTATCGACCGCCGCCTCCGGCACATAGACTCGCTCGCGCATGGCGGGAAATCGGGCGCTGATGAAAAACCCGAGTACGGTCGCCAAAATGCCGAATAAGATCGTCATCTCATAGGTGATAATCAGGAACGGTGGAATCGTGATGATGGGCCTGCCCCCAGTGGGGTGCAGATAGAGTACGGCCGTGCCGGCCGCCAGCGCGAAGCCGAACAAACCGCCGAAAATAGCCCCGACGAAGGTAAAGCGCTTGATCACGGACTTCTTCTTGCCGAGTACTGCTTCGACACCCTTAATGGGGACCGGCGAGATCAAGGAGAGCGAGGCGAAGCCGGCGCCTTTGAGTTCTCCCGCTGCGGCGAGCGCGGTCGCCGGCGCGTGAAAAAGTCCTACTGCGTTGGTTGCCATTCGGCTACTCCGTCCTCAGGCTCGGGCAAAGTCTCCTTGACTTCGTAGATGGACACGCTGGGAAAGATCTTGATGAAGATCATAAACAAGGTCACAAACATGGCCAGCGAACCGACGAGGATCGTGATTTCAACCAGACTCGGAACGTATAGACCCCAGGCATCCGGTAAATACTGCCGCGACAGCGACGTGCCGATGATTAGAAAACGCTCGGTGTACATGCCGATATTGATCGCGATAGACAATATCAACATCGGCACGAAGGAAGTCCTGAAGCGCGTAGAGATCAGCAGCAGCGGCGCTACCGCACAAAACAGAATCATCTCCCAGTACAGCGGCGCGTAATAGCCGAACAGCTTGTAGGTCAGCGCTTCGTACTCGGTCGAGGTGCCGCTGTACCAACCTGTGAAGAGCTCCAAAATATTGATATAGGTCCAGATCAGCGACAGCACGAGCAGCAGTTTGCCGAGATTATCGAAATGCAGCTTGGTGATGTATTTTCCGAAGTTCATGTACTTCCTGAGCATGAACATCACCGTGACGATGCCCGCTGTGCCGGAGTAGATAGCGCCGACCACGAAGTAAGGCGCGAAGATGGTCTGGTGCATCGCCGGTACGAGGGACAGCGCGAAGTCCCAGGAGACAATGCTGTGTACTGAGACCGCCAACGGAATGATGAGGACCGCCAAGAACGTATAGGCCCACCCTAGTCGGTGCCACTCGGTATCGGTCCCGCGCCACCCTAGAGAGAGCAATACATACATGTGGCGGCGCCACCCGGTCGTACGATCTCTGACGGCCGCGAAATCCGGGATGGTGCCCATGTAGATGAAGATCGAACTCCCCGTGAGATAGGTGGTGATGGCCATGACATCGAACAACAACGGCGATCGAAAGTTGGGCCACAACTCCATTTGGTTGGGATACGGTACCGCCCAATGAATAAACCATGGACGTCCGAGATGCACCATCACCATGGTTGCGGCCACCATCAACGAGAACAGCGTCATGGCCTCGGCGCTACGATACATGGCCTTGCGCCATGGACTATTGGTGATGTGCAGGACGCACGACAGTAGCGTGCCCGAGTGGCTGAGCCCGATCCAGAAGATGAAGCTGGCGAGATAGGTTCCCCAAACCGACGGGTGGTTTACCCCTGCCGCGCCAAGACCGTAGTTGAGCTGATAAAACCAGGGGAAGAAGAAGCACGCCAGCGTTAAACCGAACGCGATAGCTAGCGTGACGTAGTACTTTGGACCGGTTTCCACCAGGGATCGCACGATGTCCCGGTTCACATCGGCGTAGCTGATGTTCGGATCTTCAGCCTGCATTGTCATCCACCTTCTTGAGGTAGATCACTGAAGGATCGGTATTGAGTTCCTCCAACACGCGGTAGGCCCGGGGATCGTTCATCGATATCGACACTCGGCTTTCAGGGTCCTTGCGATCACCGAAGATCAAAGCCTCCGCAGGGCAGGTCTGTACACAAGCCGGTTGTACCTCGCCGTCGCGTACTCGCCTACGGCCATCGTCCTTGGCGTGGTCTTTGGCCTGGCGTATCCGTTGAATACAGAACGTGCATTTCTCCATGACGCCCTTTTCCCGAACCGTGACGTCAGGGTTTAATTGCTCGGCCAGCGGTGCGTCCCAAACAGGATTGTTGTAATTGAAGTAGCGGACTTCATAAGGGCAATAGACCGCGCACGACCGAGTGCCGATACAGCGGTTGTAGACCTGGGCGTTGAGCCCATCCTGATTATGATAGGTAGCGCTCACCGGGCAGACCGTCTCACAGGGCGCCGCGTCGCAGTGTTGGCACAACATCGGGATGAAGCCCAGCTTGACGTTCGGGTACTCGCCCTCCCAGTAGCGCTCGATCCGAATCCACTGCATTTGCCTGCCCTTGGCAAACGCCGTTGCGCCGACGATGGGTATATTGTTCTCGGCCTGACAGGCGGTGACGCAGGCCTCGCAGCCGGTACATCGGTCAAGGTCGATGGTCATGGTCCAGGCGTAGTCGAATTCGTCGTAGTCACGGCGGGCACCGTCGAATTCATCACCATAGATGTAGCCGGGTTTTCGGTACGCCCGCCACCTTGTAAGAAAATCGCCGACCAAGCTCATGTAGGCACCACCGTTATTGGAATACTGTGCAGGGCAGCGAGTCCGCCCGCGTTCTGATCGGCTCCAGTCGTCTGGATGATCTCGCGACCGAGCTCCCGGGAGACACCACCGGTTTTCAACAACTCGACCTGTCGCCCGGTGGGAATGATCCGTACACGCGTAGCGCTCCAGGCGAGACTGCCGGTCAACGGTTCCATCTGCGGTGAGAGGATCTCAATCGGATTGGCACCCCGGTCTTTGGCATAGCGGCCGTATTCGCTATGGCCCTGCCCGATCGGCATCGCGATGACGTTGGGCATGATGGCTGGATAAACGTACACAGGCGCGGCTATCCGCCCATGCGGGGACTCGATCTCGACCAGATCCCCTTCTGTTAACCCCAGTTCCTCGGCGGTGGTCGGATTCATCTCGACCCAGGATCCGTAGACGACGCTGGTCATAGGATCGGGTAGCTCCTGCATCCATGGGAGGTTTGCGCCCCGGCCATCGTGTAACGCGATCGATAGGTACGGGTGCAGAATGAATGGATAATCATCGCTCGATCCCGAGAACTGGGGCGCTTCGACACCGATCGAGTCGATGACGCTGCTGTCTACAGTGAAGGACCGAGTTTCGCGACGGGTGTTCTCACCCCACACGCCGGCTTTCACGACGTCGATCCAGAACGCTTCGAAGCTCTCGGCATCAACGTTCGTAGCGCCGCGCGCATGAATCTTGCGCCAGCCGTCCTGGAGATACTCTTCCATACTGGGCCAGGGAAGTGCGGCGCCGAAGCCGAGCTTCTGCGCCAATCCTAAAATGATGTCGCCGGTCGACCTGGTATTGTACAAAGGCGATACGACGGGCTGAGAGACAGCGCCGGCAGAGAACCCGACACCCGGCTCCGGGAAGTCATCGCCCCAACTCTCCAGGTAGGAGTGACTCGGCAGGATCAGGTCGGCCATCGCCGAAGTCTCATCCATGAAACTGGACAGGCTGACGATCAGCGGTATCTCCGCCAACGCCGCCTTGAACCCGGCCGCCGCCGGCAGCGTGAATACCGGATTGGTCTGGTTGACGATCAATACCCCGATTCTGCCCTGACGGGCATCCTCGGCGAGTTCGAGCATCGAGCGATAACTGGCCTGGCGAGCGTTCGATCCCTGGCCGACAACAGGCTCGGGGTTGAACACCAGCCCGCCCTCCTGCCCCAAGTTACCGACCAGATAATTGAGCGCGTTGACGGCGATCAGTGTGTCGACACCATTGCCGTGGTTGCCGGCGGCGCCGCCACCGATTGCGAGGCTGGGTTGGGTGCCGGCAAACGTGTCGGCCAGGCGCGTGATCGTGGCCGCCGGGATGCCCGTCTGGTCGGCTACCGCCGCGGTCGTGTAAGGTGCTAGCGCTGCGGCCCAGGCATCCCGATCAGCACCCTGGTAGCCGCCCTCGTCGACGATGTGTTTTGCCAGCCCCAGCGCCAGGATACCTTCGGTACCGGGGTTGGCGGCGATCCACTCATCCGCAGCCGCGCCGCTCAGCGACATCCTCGGCTCGATCTGCACAAACCGCCCGCGGACATCGTCTCGGCCCTGGCGGCTGTGTCCAAAACCGAGTCCATGATGCACCGGAGATATCCAGCTGCCGAGATAGTCGGCCCCGAATGACAGTAGATAGCGAGTGTTTCTGAGGTCGTAATAGGGTAGATGCTGCTCGCCAAAGAGGCGGTCGATGGCCGCATAGAGCGTCTGCGGATGGGCAAAGTCGTAGTGCAGCAACCGGTCTGAGCCGAGTTGCTCCATGAATAGCTCAAACAGCGTGGCTAGGTGACCACGGACACCCTCGCTGAGGAAACAAACGCCGTTTCCCTGACCACTGGCCCGTAATGCGCTCAGGCGTTCTGCAACCTGGGACAGCCCGTCTTCCCAGGTTATCGGTATCAAGTCCCCGGACTCCCGGCCGCCTGTCCGCAGCAGCGGTGAGGTCAGACGATCGGGGTTGTACAAGACCTGCAGGCCAGCCTGACCGTGCGCGCACAGCCGGCCCTGGCTGACCGGGTGCGCCGGGTTGCCTTCGATTTTCTTGGCGCGGCCCTCGCGGGTGCGCACCGAAATTCCGCAGCCCGCCGAACACATCGAGCAAACGGTGTTGTACCAGGTTGCGATGCCGGGGCTGAACTCCTCGGGCGGGACCACATAGGGAATCAGGTGCTCCACCGGGTGCTTGATCGACTCGGCCAACATGAAGCCGGCTCCCGCACCCACGCCGCCGGCGCCGACAAGCTTCAAAAAATCTCTGCGGTCTATGCCCGACATCTCGTTACGCTTACTCCCGATTCACTTGTGGCAAGTCAAACAATCGAGCCCGAACTCGACCTGGTGTTCTTTGTGGCAAGTCAGGCACAGACCCATTTCTGTCGGCGCCTCGCGGGAGATGACATCCATCGTTTCAACAGGCCCATGACAGGTCTGGCACTCTACGCCGGCCTGGACGTGACGCTTATGCGGAAAGTAAACGAAGTCAGGCAGGTCGTGAACCTTGATCCACGGTATCGGCTCTTTGTTAACCCAGTAATCCATCAGCAGCCTGATCTGTGGCCGCTCGGTCGCGACGCTCTGGTGACAGCCGACGCATTTGCTGATGGACGGTACCCCGGCCGATGTGGAACGACGCGCCTCGGTGTGGCAATACATGCACGGAATCTCGAACTCGCCCGCGTGAATCCTATGGCTGAAATTGATCGGTTGTTGCGGTGCGGTACCGGGAAAAAACGCTGCGTTAGCCCAATAGCCGAATACCAGCCCAACGAACACAGTGCCGAGCAGCACCCCAACCGGCGTGAGCACTCTTAACGTTGGAACGATAGAAACGCTCATCTATTCCGCACTTCGCTGCCGGTTGTCGTCGGCCAGCGAAATCAGGTCCAGCAAAGGTTTCCCTTGGGCGCCGCCGTCGCCGACCAGGCCCACGGTAGCGCCGAACCCTTCGCCGAACTCGTGAAGCAGTTTCGCGATATCCGGGTTTTTTGTCGCCCGTAAATAGGTGTCTGCCATCTGGTGAATCGCCTGATAGAAATACAAATTCATGTCGTCGATGTCCGTGTCCTTAATCCACAGATCAATCGCCGCGATCGTTTTTCGTTCGCCGTCCCATAACGACAACATCATCGACTGGCATGGTGTTGGTCCGGCGCCTCGCGCCTCCGACGCCTCCCACGTTATTCGCGTGGGCACGTCATCACCGTCCAGGTCGATGGTCAGTTTGATCTCGGCAGTTCTTGACATGATTCCATGCTCTTGATTCCATGCGGTCTTGCCTCTGCGATCGCTCCGCAAAAGATGCTCGATATCCTAATTCTCTTGGTCCTGTTCGGTATTATTGTCAGTCTGGGCAGCGGCCTGATATTCCTCGTCCAAGATCGCGGCAAAACCCAACGCACCGTGATTTCACTCAGCGTTCGGGTAGCTCTGGCCGCTTTGCTACTCGCTCTGTTGGCGTATGGATTTGTCACCAAGTTCATGATTCCCGGCGGCTAAAACCAGTAGACAAACGTAAACAGAAACAGCCAGATCACATCCACGAAGTGCCAGTACCAGCTTGCGGCTTCGAAGGCGAAGTGGTTGTCCGGTGTGAAGTGCCCCTTGAGCGTCCGCAGCCACATCACGGCCAGCATCGTCGCACCCAGGGTTACATGCGCACCGTGAAATCCCGTGAGCATGAAGAAAGTCGAGCCGTAGATTCCGGAGCCCAGCGTCAACCCAAGCTCGTTGTAGGCGTCGATGTACTCGATAGCCTGTAAGACGACGAATGTGGTGCCCAGAATCACCGTGATGGCGAGCCAGATTTGCAACGGCAGTCTGCGGTTTTTCTTCAACGCCCAATGGGCGAACGTGACCGTGACGCTGCTGGTAACCAGAATTACAGTGTTGATAAAGGGCAGACCCCACGCCTCCATCGCCTCCGTCGCAGTACCGCCGGGGGTCATGAACAGCGGCCAGGTGTCGGCGAAATCAGGCCACAAGTGGAGGTGAGTCTCCAGATTACTACCCGCACCGGCCAGCCACGGCACCGAGATGATCCTGGCGTAGAAGAGGGTGCCGAAGAAGGCAGCGAAAAACATAACCTCCGAGACGATGAACCAGAACATTGCCATGCGGTAGGAACGGTCGAGCAGACCGCTGACCATACCTTTGAGAGACTCCCGGATAACGGTGCCGAACCAGCCGAACATCATGAATGCGATCAATGCGAGCCCGGTGTAAAAAATCGGTGCTCCAAAGCTGCCCGTGGCTGTTGCTACTTTTACGGTACTCTGTTGAACGAAGTTAGCCGCGCCGAACGCGGTCAGGAATAACGCGACGGAGCCGACGATGGGCCAGACGCTGCTGTGCGGTACGTAGTAGCGGGGCGTGTCGCTCATGAACCGGAATGCTCCTCGTGAGCCGCCGACGTGATGTCGGAACTGTCTCGGTCGATCTCAAGCCCCGTCGTTTGAGCGACGGTTACCGGGAACAGCGCATAGGACAAGCTGAGCGTGTTGATGTCCGCGGGCAGGTCGACTCCCATATAGAACTTCACCAGCATCTCCATCTCTTCGCCGGCCTCTAACGTCTGTTGCGTGAAGCAGAAGCACTCGATTTTGTGTAGATATCGAGCAGCCAAGCCCGGCGCCACGCTTGGCACAGCCTGGCCGGTCACGGCCTGGTTCGCGTGGTTTCGCACATAGAATCTGGTCTCGTTGACTTCCCCGAGCCGAACGCGCAGCCGGCTCTCCATCGGCCGAAACTCCCACGGCATGCCCCGACCGACGTGAGCGAGAAACTGGATCGTCACCTCACGCTCGAGAATTGGCGAGGTCTGCACGCTGACAGTTGCTTGCCCGGACGTCTTGCCATTGATGCCGGTCAATTCGCAAAAGACGTTGTAAAGCGGCACCAGCGCAAACGCGAACCCGAACATGCCCACAGCCACTAACAGCAGAAGTGCCGTGTGCTTGCGTTGACGATCGCGGCTATCTGTCATCGACTCGCTACTCCGGTGCACTCAGGGCTCATGGCAATAGATTTCCGATTACTCCACATGCGGTGGTGTTTCAAACGTGTGATGCGGCGCCGGCGACGGGATCGTCCATTCGAGTCCTTCCGCGCCTTCCCATACTTGATCGGTAGCTTTCTCGCCGCCGCGTATGGTCTGAACCACGATGTACAGGAATAAGAGCTGCGATAGGCCCAAAAAGCCAGCGCCGATGCTCGAAACCAAGTTCAGATCGGAAAACGGCAACGAGTAATCCACGATTCGCCGCGGCATCCCCGCGAGCCCAACGAAATGCATCGGGAAGAACGTAACATTGAGTCCGACCACCGCGATCCAGAAGTGAATCTTGCCGAGTCGCTCGTTGTACATGTTGCCGGTCCATTTCGGCAGCCAGTAATAGACCGCCCCCATCGTGGCGAAGATGGCGCCCGGGTATAGGACATAGTGGAGGTGCGCTACGACGAAGAACGTGTCGTGGTACTGAAAGTCCGCCGGGACGATGGCTAACATCAGTCCGGAGAGCCCGCCGATGGTAAACATCACGACGAAGCCGAGAGCGAACAGCATCGGTGTCTCGAAGGTCAGAGAGCCGCGCCACATGGTGGCCACCCAGTTAAAGACTTTCACCCCCGTGGGGATAGCGATCAACATCGTCGCGTACATGAAGAACAACTCGGCCACCAGCGGCATACCGGTGGCGAACATGTGATGTCCCCACACGATAAACGACAGGATCGCGATTGATACTGTCGCGTACACCATCGAGCGATAGCCGAATAATTTTTTACGCGAAAAAGTTGGGATGATCTGTGAGGCGATACCGAAGCCCGGCAGGATCAAGATGTAGACTTCCGGGTGGCCGAAGAACCAGAACACGTGCTGAAACAGCAGCGGATCACCGCCGCCGGCCGCTGAGAAAAAGCTCGTACCGAAATGCCGGTCGGTGAGCATCATCGTAACGGCGCCTGCCAGCACCGGCATGACCATAATCAGCAGGAATGCGGTAATCAGCCAGGTCCAGACGAACAACGGCATCTTCATCAACGTCATGCCCGGCGCCCGCAGGTTGAAGATGGTGACGATAATATTGATCGCCCCCAACACCGAGGAAATCCCCATCAGATGGATGCCGAAGATCAGGAAGTCGGTGCTTGGAGGGCCATAGGTGGTCGATAAGGGAGCATAGAGCGTCCAGCCGAAATTGGGTGCGCCCCCTTCCATGAATAACGTCGAGAGCAGCATGAAAAAAGCGAACGGAAGAATCCAGAAGCTGAAGTTATTCAACCGCGGGAGCGCCATGTCGGGCGCGCCGATCATCATCGGAATCATCCAGTTGGCCAGTCCCACAAACGCGGGCATGACCGCGCCAAATACCATGATCAAGCCGTGTAGGGTTACTGTTTGATTGTAGAAATTCGCCGTGACGAATTGGAGTCCAGGCTGGGCTAACTCCAAACGGAATAGCATTGCCATCGCCCCGGCAATCATAAACAACGTAAAGCTGAGGCACAGGTAGAGCGTGCCGATTTCTTTGTGGTTGGTTGTCAGCACCCAACGGGCGATGAACTGCACCAGTGGATGCCGGCCTCGGGGAATGTTTTCTGCGTGGGCAATCATGCCTGATCCACCTAACGGGCTGAGTAAACTGTAAGCGGTTGGACGACGTCGCCGGTATCATTTCCCCAGGCATTGCGTTCGTAGGTAATGACGGCAGCCAACTCCAGGTCGCTTAACTGCGGCGCCCAAGCCTGCATCTCGGTCTCGGCCAGACCGTTCATCACTCGCTCGAGATGGGCCTCGACCGGTCCGGTCGGGATGACGCCGCCTGCCAGTGCCGGGTACTTGATTCCTTGGCCCATTCCGTCGGGCTGATGACAAGTCGCGCAATGAGTGAGGAACACGTCTTCGCCCATCGGCATCAATTCCGCCATCGTCCAGTCCCTGCTGCGGGCCGCTACCGCGGCCTCCCCCGCGAGTTCGTTGGCCAGGCGTTGATCGTCGATCCAAGAGAGAAAGTCTTCCTCGGAGCGCACTTCTACGACCACTGGCATAAACGCATGATTCATTCCACAAAGTTCGGTGCACTGACCGCGATATACTCCTGGTGTATTGACACGTGTCCACGCCTCGTTGATAAAGCCCGGAATCGCATCTTGCTTGACTGCGAAGTCCGGCACCCACCAGGAATGGATGACGTCATCGGAGGTCGTCAGGAACCGAACCTTGAGATTTGTCGGCAGTACCAGCGGATTGTCTACCTCGAGCAGATAGTACTCGCCCTTGGGGTCGACATTGTTAATCTGCTCCAACGGCGTCGTGAGATTACTGTAAAAGCCGATACCGGCCTCTACATATTGGTAGTGCCACTTCCATTGCGAGGCGGTGATGAGGACGGTAAGGTCCGCGTCACTGTTGTCCTCGATGTCGATCAATGTCATGGTCGCAGGCACCGCAGCGCCGATCAGGATCAGGGTCGGTATCAGCGTCCACACCACCTCCACGGCGGTACTCTCATGGAATTTCGCCGGCTCGGGATGCTTCGAGCGCCGGTGAGCGATGATGGAATAGAACATGACGATAAAGACAATGGCACCGACAACGACACAGATCCCGAAAATCAGGTGATGCAGCGACTGAACGCGCTGGCTCATGTCCGTCACGCCGCGACGCATGTCGAACATCTGAGCAGACGCGTTTTGAGAAAATACCCACAGCACTGCGAGTATCAGAAAGCTCTGGACCCTGTTGGTGATAGACGTCACGCTGCTCGTGGTTCTTTTATATCGGCGGGTGGTGGCAACGCTGCGCTTTTTGAAGTTCAAGGCGGATCTTTCAGCGCGTCAACTGCGCCAGCGAGCGCAGCTGATGTCTGCCTTCCCAATCGCGATAGCGGATGGCGGCCGCATGTTCGGTTGGCTCTTGCCAGTCGCCTCGATGGGCAAGCAAGAAGTCCTCACCGCTGATCTTCGCTTGCCACGCCTCGCCCTCCCAGTCGATGAATGCAAGGCTACTATTGGAATGGCGACTCCATCGACTCAAATTTTGCGGAACGTGCTCGAATGCACCGTCGCGAATCCAGGCCGTCCATCTTTCCCCGTTCCAGGTGACGAACTCCATTCTATCTTGCGCCCACGGTTGATTGGCAAGCGCGCTATCGGTATCGATGGTCGCATAAAATGCGAGCCTGGCCGCCAGTATGGTGACCAGAAACGCTGCCAACAGGCCGAGGATTACCTTCGCCACTAATTCCCCCCAGAATTAATTAGGCGTGAATGTTATATACAACATGGGAGCGGTCAGCCTCACCTGCGCCGCCCAACGACGGTCACATGCTACACAAATCGGGCAGGAAATGAA
>Ga0209988_10000414_pt1 | contig 26501 bp, 23 predicted proteins | sample N075metaG_FD_183115 | JGI IMG/M metagenome (GOLD analysis project Ga0209988, IMG submission 183115) | Deep subsurface microbial communities from Kermadec Trench to uncover new lineages of life (NeLLi) - N075 metaG (SPAdes) (version 2) | ecosystem: Environmental > Aquatic > Marine > Ocean trench... | reverse complement strand
CTTTTCCTTAGCAGACGCCTTTTCCGTAGCAGACGCCTTTTCCTTAGCGGGCGCCCTTTCCTCAGGGAGTTCTCCGGACCATGACGGGACGATGCCTCAGCCCCCTCGCTCTGGTATTCGCGTTACTCCTCCTCGGTAATCCCTTTTTCGCCCCACCGATTGCGGGACAAACCAAGGCCCTCGTGATCGAGCAGTTCGACGCCGAGATCAATGTCCTTCCGAGTGGTCGAATTCACGTCAGCGAGGCCATTCGATTTCGTTTCACGGGATCCTGGAACGGGGTGTTTCGTGATATTCCGGTTCGTTATGAGACTCCCCAGGGATTCAACTACCACTTGGATCTCAGGGTGAGCTCCGTCCTGGACGAGGGTGGCCAGCCCCTCGAATATGAGGAAAGCCGGGAGGGGCAGTATAAACGGGTCAAGATCTGGGTACCCGGCGCCACCGACGAGACGCGGACGGTGGTTATCGAATATTTCGTCGAGAACGCCCTGCGTTTTATCGATCCGGAAGACAGTGACTTCGAGGCCGGTCATGACGAGCTCTACTGGAACATCACCGGTGACGAGTGGGAGATCCCCATTCTGGCCGCCTCCGCCCGCATCACCGTACCCCCCGAGGTCACGGGTCTCGCGGCCCGGGTCTACACGGGTCCGATGGGCTCGAGCACTACCAGTAACGCCACCGCTACGGAAATAGAATCAGGGTTCTATTTTGTCACAGCGGAGACGCTCGGCCCGCGGGAAGGGATGACCGTTTCGATGGCGTGGGCACCCGGGATCATCGCGCGCCCCACGTCTTTCGTCACGACCGCACGCTTCTTTCGCTCGAATTGGATCTTCCTCGTACCCATCGTGACCTTTCTCCTGATGTATCGCCTCTGGAACGCTCGAGGCCGGGATCCGTCGCGTTTGGCCGTGACACCGCAATACGAGCCGCCCGAGGGAATGACCCCGGCCGAGATTGGGACCCTGATCGACAACAGTCCCGACATGCGTGACATCACGGCGTCCATGGTAGACCTCGCGGTGCGGGGTTATCTGAAGATCGTAGAGAAAGAGCAAACGGGCCTGGCCGGTTGGCTCAAGGGGAACGCCTACTCCTTCGAGCTTCTCAAGGATTCCGAGGAGTGGTCGGAGCTGACCTCCCACGAGCGGAAGCTCATGAGTGGGCTGTTCGAGGGGGGCCTCCGCAAAGTCGTGGATCTCGACGACCTGGAGCACGAGTTCTACAAGCACATTAAGGACATCGAGGATGGAATATTCAGCCGGCTCTTGCAGCTCGGCTACTACCACCACCGCCCGGATGAGGTCCGGAAAGCCTATATAGGCGGTGGAATGGCAACGATGGTGTTCTTGCTGGTGGGATTGGGGTTCTTGGGAGAGAGCTTCGAGGCCTTCTACTTTCCGCTGAGCGCTGGGATCCTGGCGGCTGTCCTCACGGCCCTTCCGATCATCGGGTTCGGCATGGTCATGCCGGCCCGAACCGTAAAGGGCGCCCGCCAGTTGGAGCACGTCCTAGGTTTCCAGGAGTTTCTCGACCGGGTCGAAGCCGATCACTTCCGGCGCATGATCGATTCACCCCAGATGTTCGAGCGGTACCTTCCACACGCCATGGCGCTCCAGGTGGAGAAGAAGTGGGCTCGAGCTTTCGACGACCTGTACAAGACGCCCCCCGAATGGTATTCCGGTCCGCATGGGCGGCGCTTTAGACCCACGGTGTTCGTAACGAACCTGGGGGGCATGTCCCACAGGGTCGGTAGCGCGATGAGCTCGCAGCCGCGCAGCAGCGGAGGCTCGGGCTTCAGCGGAGGTGGCGGCTTCAGCGGAGGTGGCTTCGGGGGCGGTGGGGGGGGCGGGTTCTAAGAGAAGCCCCACCTGCGCCATCGGGTGGCACCGGACCGCTCACGCAACACCTGGCGCCTGAAAGTCTGCGGGCGCAGGCCCCGGCGGTTTATCCTACCCGTGAAGGCTCCGGCTGCGACACGCGCCCCGCCGCGTCCCTCACCTGCTGCGCCCGCCCCAGGGCGAGACAGAGCATGGCCCAGACGCCCGCTACGGGCACGGTTGCAGCTGCAACCCACGCCAACGTCAGCCCCATGGCGGCGAACATGCCGTCCACTCCCGCACCGGCGACATCACCGCCGCGATAGAGGAACACATCCACGATCGGCTTCGCCTTGTACTTCTCCGCCGGCGAGACGACGCTGAACAGCGTCTCCCGCGCGGGCCTCGAGATGGCGTACCGCGTGGCGCGGTGAAGCGCTTGAAAGACGGCCATGACACCGAAGACGGTCCAAACCGAGAGAATCGCGAAGCCGACCATGGTCACAACGGGCAAAATGACCAGCGTCCAGCCCACACCGATGCGCTGGATCACTCGCGTGGTCACAAAAATCTGGGCGAAGAGCGTGGCAACCTGCGCGAAGGCGTCGAATTGGGCGAACCCGGCCACCCGTTGGCTGAACGTGTCCGTGTTTTCGAGGATGATGTTGGCCTGCGTGAAGTAGATCAGCGTATTCGAAATCGCCATCAGCACGATGTAGGCACCGATACCCAGCAGGTAGGGCGAACCCGCAACGGCCTTCGCGCCGTCCCAAAAAGTCCCGCCGATCTTGGCACGGCCCGCGCCCTCATCCTCACGTCCCGCTCGGGATGACGCCTCGCCATCCCCCTGACCTTGGACCGACTCCGCGCGGGGAGAACCACCTGAGGAAAAGACGAGGCGGTCCAGCGTGAGCATCACCACGATGGCCAGCCCAAAGAAGGCGGCGCCCGTGAGCATGAGCCCCGCGGGCAGGTAGACCGACTCGGTCATTCCACTGATGACATTCGTCGCCCAACCACCGACCAGCGCTCCGAGCGTGCCCCCGATGCCGATGAAAGCGAACATCCGCTTGCCCTGACGCATGTCGAAGATGTCTACCATGAAGGCCCAGAAAACGCTGGTCACGAACAGGTTGATGGAGCTGAGCCAAACGAAAAAGACGTAACCCACATACCGCGCCACGAGCGTCTCGGAATCCGTGCCGATGAGTCCCCCACCCGCGACCCCATCGGCGATCAGCATCCCCGAGAAAATGATCAAACACGCGATAACGAACAGGTAGGCGATCGGGATGAACCGGCGACGGTTGGTCCTCGCTACGACCCCCCCGAAGGCGAGGACGAGCACGAGTGACACGAAGGACGTTCCTACGAAGAGCCAGCGCAGCTCGTCCATGCCCCGGGAGACCCCCATCGCCTCTCGGACCGGGCGAAGAAAGTAGTACCCGCACAGAACGCAGAAGAAGTAGGCGACCGACAGGAGCGCGCGGGGAAGCTCCGCTTTTTCGATGTTCAGGATTCGTGAAACGGTGTCCGTCATTGGCTCAGACCAGGATGGCCGCGGGCTCCTCGAGCATTCCCTTCAGCGTGGAGAGGAACGCGGCGCCGAGCGCGCCGTCGATCACGCGGTGGTCGCAACTCATCGTCAACTTCATGCGGTTGCGGACGACGACCTCACCCGCCTCCACCACCGGCACCTGCTCCACACCACCGACCGCAAGAATGCCCGCTTCGGGCGGGTTGATAACCGCCGTAAACTCGTGGATGCCGAACATTCCCAGGTTGGATATCGAGAAGGTGGCTCCGGTATACTCGTCCGGTTGGAGCCTCTTCTCCCGGGCCCTTCCGGCCAACTCCCGGATCTCGGCGCCGATGTGCGCCACACCCTTCAGGTCGGCGTCTCGGATGACGGGCGTGATGAGGCCATCCTCCACCGCGACGGCCACGCCGATATGAACGCGGTTGAAGCGTCGGATCGAGTCGCCGAGCCAATGTGCGTTACACGCCGGGTGGCGCTTGAGCGCCGCGGCCGTCGCACGGATGATCAGGTCGTTGAGAGAGATCTTTCTGCCCTCCCGCTCGAGCATGGTGTTGATCGTGGCGCGGGCCTCCATCGCCCGCCCCATATCCACCTCGATCGTCAGGAAGAAGTGGGGCACAGGGCCGATCGATTGGGTCAGACGCCGTGCGATCGTCTTCCGCATCTGCGAGAGCGGGATGTCCTCGAACTCGGCGCCGGACGGAACCAACACGGGCGCGGCCGGCATCGGAGGAGTGGCCCTGCCGGGAGCCGCCGTCGGACCGGCCTCGATGGCGGCCTCCACATCCCGTTTCACGATGCGTCCTGCCGGGCCGGACCCGGACACGGTCGCCAGCTGGACGCCCGAATCGGCCGCCAAGCGCCGCGCCACGGGTGACGCTTTGACGCGTCCGTCGATGGCTTCATCGGCGGCCGCTGAAACTGCCGGCGACCCCGTAGCTACGTCAGCCAACTTGGCTCCGGCGGCCCTATTCACCGCGGCAGCCCCGTCATCCGCGGCAGCCCCCTCGACCGCGGCAGCCACCCCGCCCTCGGCCGTGGTCTCGTCGCCTTCGCCCCGTCCGGACCGGCTCGCCGCCGCAGCTGAAACCGCCGCTGCTTGAAGCTCGGAGATGTCCTCGTCGGGCTCGCCGATCAGCGCAATCACCTCACCCACCGGGGCCGTGCCGCCTTCAGGGACCAGGATGGCCCGGAGGACGCCATCTCCCCGGGCGGTCAACTCCATGGTCGCCTTATCGGTTTCGATCTCGGCGATGACGTCCCCGTGGGAGACGCCGTCCCCTTCGGACCTGAGCCACTTTACGACTTGTCCTTCCTCCATCGTCGGAGAGAGGGCCTCCATGTGAACCTTAGTCGCCATACTTGAGCCGGTTCGCTGAGATGGGCGGGTCTGAGACTGGAGCGTGTGCGGAGGGCGCGTTAGACATATAGCACCTTCTTACAGGCCTCGACCGCACGGGCGGCGCCTGGCTTGGCCCAGATCTCGAGTTTCTTGTTGTAGGGAAGGGGGACATCGGCTTGGGTCACGCGGAGCACGGGCGCATCGAGATCGTCGAACGCTTCTTCCATGATGATCGAAACGATCTGGGCTCCTACGCCCAGGTAAGGCCAGCCCTCTTCCAGATAGATGGCCCGGTTGGTCTTCGCGACGGTCGCCAGGATCGCGTCCACGTCGAGGGGACGCAGCGAGCGTAGATCCAGCACGTCTGCCTCGATGCCGTCCTTGGCCAAATGCGCCGCGGCCTGCAGCGCCACGTGGACCATGGGGCCATGGGTGATGATCGAGACGTCACCGCCTTCGCGCTTGAGGTCCGCCACGCCCAAGGGGATGACGAAGTCGGCGTCGTCCGGTACCTCACCCTTCACGTTGTAGAGCAGCTCCCCTTCCATGAAAGCGACCGGGTCGTTGTCCCGGATCGCGGCCTTGAGCAGGCCCTTGGCGTCGGCCGGCGTCGAGGGCGTGACGACCTTTATTCCGGGCGCATGCAGGTACCATGTCTCGCACGCCTGGGAGTGCTGGGCTCCGAGTTGCAGCGCCGCCCCGGAAGGGCCGCGAAACACCATGGGGATACCGATCTGGCCACCGCTCATGCTGAGCATCTTCGAGGCGGTGTTGATCACCTGATCGAGGGCGAGAAATGAGAAGTTGAAGGTCATGAACTCCACGACCGGCCGAAGGCCTACCATCGCAGCCCCGATCCCCAGTCCAGCGAAACCGAGCTCGCTGATCGGCGTGTCTTTGACCCTCTTGTCGCCAAACCGCTCGAGAAGACCCTTGGATACCTTGTACGCCCCGTCATACTCGGCGACTTCTTCGCCCAAAAGGAAAACGTTCTCGTCGCGCTCCATTTCTTCGGCGAGTGCCTGATTCAGTGCGTCCCTGTACGTAATTGCCGCCATTTCCCCTACTTCCCGCGCCCGTCGAAGAAAAGGCGTCCGTGAGGATTGATCTCGGAGTAGACGTTTTCGTAAAGAGTATCGACCTCGGGCTCGGGGGCAGCCTCGGCAAAGTCGACCGCGGCGGCCACCGTGGCCCTCACTTCTTTGTCGATCACTTTGAGTTCTTCGCCCGTCAGGAGCTCGGCGGCGAACATCCGATCCCGGAGAAGTTTGATCGGATCCGCGTTCTCGGTCCGGTCGTCGACCTCTTCCTTCGACCGATAGGTGCCGGACACGGGATCGGACATCGAATGGCCCTTGAACCGGTAACATTCTACATCCACGAACTGCGCGCCGGCGCCCCCTCGAACCCTCTCGATGAGCGCGTCGAAGTGGGCATACGTGGCCATGACATCCTGCCCGTCGACGACCGTGGCCGGCACTCCGTGTGCCGCCGCCTTCTTCACCATCTCGGTATCCGACATCCGGCTGAACTTCGTGCCCATGCCGTACGCATTGTTCTCCACGACATAAATCACGGGAAGATTCCAGATGGCGGCCATGTTCATGGACTCATGGAACGCCCCCTGGTTCACCGCTGCGTCCCCGAGGAAACAAACACAGACCTGATCGCTACCTCGGTAGTGGATCGCCCAGGCCATGCCCAGAGCCAGGGGGGCCTGCGCGCCTACGATACCGTTTCCCCCCATGAACCCCACGTCCACACCGAAGATGTGCATCGAGCCGCCGACCCCACCCGAAGTGCCACTGGCCTTGCCGTAGAGTTCCGCCATGACCGCCTCGGGCGAGAGACCCTTCGCCAGCGCCTGCGTGTGCTCCCGGTAGGACCCGATGATGTAATCGTCCTGACGTAGCGGCAGTATACACCCGGCCGCGGCGGCCTCCTGCCCGATGTGGAGGTGACAGAAGCCCCCGATTTTTCCAATCGCGTACGCCTCTTCGGCGCTCTCCTCGAATCTCCGGTAGAGGAGCATCTGTTTGAGCAGCTCGAGCAGCTTCTCTTTGGAGAACCCGCCGAGTGCGGGAGCTCCATTCACCACACCGACCGTTGCGGTCTCAGATTCGCCCATCGAGCGCTCCCTCTCTCCAACCGACGGTCGCCGCCGAGTCCAACCGCTCCGGGCGCCCGATCTCCAACTGAACGAAGTTCACCACGGGCAGGATTTCAGCCGGCGCCTGAAGGTCCGCCTCCAATACCCGCTGAATGCTACCGGGCCCGCCGGCCTCGACCTCTCTGGCCTGCTCCTTGGCGTGATAGCTCGAACGCACGAGGGGGCCCGCCTCCACGTGCTTGAATCCGAAGTCCTCCTCACCCACACGTTTCCACTCGGAGAACTCGGCTGGAGTCACCCAGCGCGCGACCGGAATATGCTGCATCGACGGTCTCAGATATTGGCCCAACGTGAGGATGTCCACGGCCGCCTCACGAAGATCGGCCAACGCCTGGCGGATCTCCTCGGCTTCCTCCCCCATACCGAGGATGAGGCCCGTTTTCGTAATAATCGACGCATCGATCCTCTTGGCCGCCCCGAGAAAGGAGATGGAACGCCAATACCGACCGCCCGGGCGCACATCGGGATGAATCCTCTCGACCGTCTCCAGATTGTGTCCCAGAATCGCCGGTTTGGCGTCCATGACGACCCGCAGCGCGTCTTCGTCCCCCTTGAAATCCGGAATGAGTACCTCGACCGAGCAACCGGGGACGGCAACGTGAATGCGGCGTATCGTTTCCGCGTAGATGCCGGCGCCGCCGTCGGCGAGCTCGTCCCGATTCACGCTGGTGATCACCACGTGTTCCAGCCCCATGACCCGCACCGTTTCGGCGACGCGCGTGGGCTCGTCCAGGTCCAGCTCGGTGGGCAGCCCATGGGCCACGGCGCAATACTTACAGGCGCGGGTACAGACGTCTCCGAGAATCATGAACGTGGCCGTGCCGGCCTCCCAACATTCTCCGATGTTGGGACAGCCCGCCTCCTCACACACCGTGTGAAGCGACTGGCTTCTCATGAGGCTCTTGAGCCGAAGGTACTCCGATCCCCCAGGCGAGCGCACCTTCAACCACTCCGGTTTTCGGGCGCGCATGGGCACCGTGTCCAAACCCTCATGGGCTCGAATGCTCGAGCTCCCTTTGGGCTTGACCAGACCGGTGTCCTTACCGCCGGGAGCGTAGCCCCCGGGCGACTCCATGAGCGTCTTCGGCACCTTCTACCTGTCTTGGGAGGATCGGAAGGGGCCCGCAGGGGCCCAATTGGCGGAGCCCTAAAGAAAGCGCTGTTCGCAGACCGTCACAACCCCGACTATCTGGGCTAAGGCTGAGATGACACGACGTGGGCGACCACCTCTTCCGGCGAGTCCGTCAGGTAAATCAGGTCGAAATCCTCCTTCGAGATCTTTCCCTCTCCGAGCAGCGTGCCTTCGATCCAATCCATCATGCCCGCCCAATAGGCCGTGTCGAACAAGATCACCGGGAAATTCTTGACTTTTCTGGTCTGGATCAGCGTCAGCGCCTCGAAGAGCTCGTCCAGGGTGCCGAACCCGCCGGGAAAGATGACGAAGGCCTGCGCATACTTCACAAACATCGTCTTGCGCACGAAGAAGTATCGGAAGTCGATGCCGATATCGATGAACTCGTTCACCGCTTGCTCGAACGGCAACTCGATGTTGCACCCCACGGACGGAGTGCCCACCTCCTGGGCGCCGCGATTCGCCGCCTCCATGATCCCGGGGCCTCCCCCGGTGATGATTCCGTATCCAGCCTCCCCCAGGAGCCGCACGGTCTGGACGCACCGGTCGTACACGGGGTCGGCCGGGGTCAGGCGCGCCGATCCGAAGACCGAGACGCATGGGCCGAGGGTGCTGAGCTCGTCGAAACCCTCTACGAACTCACTCATGATTCGAAAAACGCGCCAGGACTCCGTGCCGCCACGGAAGAGACCTCTCTGCTGCAACTGGTCCACGGTGGACTGAAGAAACCGCTCGTCCTCCGTCTCTTTTGAAATCGGGGGAGGCGGAATGACCTGCTGAGGGCCCTTTCCTTTCTCGTCTTTACTCACGGTCTTCGCTCACAGTCTTCACTCACGGTCTTTGCTCACGCGCTGTCTTCACTCACGATTCAGTGGGCTCGTTGCCCCGGCGCCCGAACGGCCACCGTCTCGCCCTTCAGTCGTTCCCGCTCAGCGCTTCAGCCTTGGCCTGCATTTCCGGAAACATCGGCGCGTGGTCCCGATACTCGAGAAGATCCTTGCTCGCCTCGGTCTCGTAGGCGTCCAACCAGCGCCCGTAGTACCCGCGAGCACTCGCGCTGTCGCCGAGGGCCAGTGATGCGTCGCCGGCCATGGCCAATCCGAGGAGGTGGTTCGGCTGCTCCGCGAGAATCTCCTCGGCGCCCTCGAGGGCCTCTGAGTTGAACTGCCCGGTCAGGTGAAGGAGCACCAGATGAAACTTGCCGTCGGTGTCCAGGGGTTCGGCGAGTTCGAGGGAGCGGATGGCCATCGGCAGAAAACTGACCACCTCCGTCGAGTCGTCCGCCGCCACGGCGGTCATCACACGATTGAAGAGGCGATCGGCCGCCTCACGCGGCGTCATCGAAGACAGATCGACGCCCGCTGGGCCTGCAAGCGGGCCCGCGGCGACCGGAGTGGGTGTAGTAGCAGGCCGTCCAGGGCCGTACACCGGATAGGCGATCACCAAGATCAGGCCCACCAAGAGGGCACCGGCCATCCACCACGCAACCTGATTTCCGGAGCCGACCGCACCTGGCGGCGAAACGCCCATCGCGGTTCCGCACTGATTACAGAATCGAGCCCCCGCCGGCGGTTTATGGCCGCAGCTTGCACATTTCGGCGTCCCCAAGGCGACACCACAGTTGGCGCAGAATCGACCACCCTCGACGGCCGCGCCGCAACTCGGACACTTCTTCAATCGTCCTCCTGATCGAGCCGGGGCCGCCTATCGGCGGGAGGAGCCAGAGCATTGAACAACATCGGCCACGTCGCCACGGTTTGCGCACGGTAATTGGGTTGGAACCCCATCAACACCACGGAGCCCTCGCCGATGGACGCCTCGACGACCGCAGGTTTCCCAGCCACGTACTCCGGTCCGAGGAGCCAGCCGGAACGAAGGGGGTTTCCGTCGCTGAATCGAGCCGTGACCTGCACCGAGGGATCGGAGACCTCGAAGACTCTGCTACTGCGGGAAAACCACGCTCCCACCCACTCGGGAAGCCCCTCATTGAGCGGGTGGCCGGGCTCGGGACGCATCTCGAGAATGGACCCCGGGATGTAGAAATCCGTCGGGTCGAGACGATCCACGGCGTTCGACACACCGAGGTCGAAGAGGTCCACTATGTATTCGGTCGCATCCTCGATCGCCACGATGCGCCCGCCGTCGCGCACGAAGCGGTCCAGCGCCTGCCCACCCTCGCTCCCCAGACCTCCCACATACGGCTCGGGAACCACACCACTTTCGAACCCCGAGATAATGGATTCGGGGCTCTGCCCCTGGAAGAGGATCACGTCGTAATCCCTGCGGAGATCCCCCGCCCGAACCCGCGCGTCTTTGAGCGTGTCGTAGGGGAGCTTGTATTGGTCGAAGACCCAGCGTGTCCAGCCGGCCTCCATGGGCTCCCGCCAGGACTTGTAGAGAGCGATGCGTGGCGCCGCCTCACCCTGCAGGGCCTCGGGCAACCGAAAAATGAACTCCGGAGTCTCGATCGGTATGGACTCGATCACCTCGGCCACGCCGGGATCGAGATCTTCGACCGCAATCGCCGCAACGTTCATGAGCAGGGGCAGCGTGTGGGCCGTGACGTCGTACGGGCGGCGGGGCGGGCCGCCGGGGTACTCGCGCAGATCCGGATACTGCTGCACCTCGAGGAGCGTTTGAGCGAAGGACGCGTAGGGCTGGTTCATCGGAATCACGTATGTGCCGGCCGGCAGCAACGTCCCATCGGCCTCGAAGGCCCGCGAGGCACGAAAAACCTCCACGTCGCCCATTCGCAAAATCCGTAGCAGGTAGGCCAGCCCGGTCTCGTTTTCCTGGTCGGCGGGAATCACCCACGCCGTGGGCCAGGCGTCCCATCCATTCACCGCGCGTTCGTTGATGCGGTAGAAGTTCTCCAACCAGTACCTTCGGTTCTTGGCTGCGTTGCCGAGCAGCGCCATCGCCCCGGCGTCCATGTAGTCCACGATGTCAGGAAGACCCCACGCCCCACCCATCCACGGATTGGGGTAGTTCACGGAGGCGGTTGCGGCATCGTACCCTCTTCCGCCCCCGATACTGGAGGGAGAGATATTCACCGAGGTCGCAATATCCGCCGAGGCCGTTTCGGAGAGAATGCGGGCGCCGCCATGGTAATGCTGGTACGAACGGGCCGGGGTGAAACCATCGTAGATGGCGTCCGTCACGATGCCGGTTTTTCCCTGAGCCGCGAGTTCGGCGGCCATCGCCGTACCCAACATGTTCACGGCGGAGATGAGCCCCGGGTCCACGTTGTGCTCGATCGGATCGATATACGGCGGAAAGAAAATCCGAGCACCCGAGTCACCCATCTGGTGGATGTCGTGCACGATCTGCGGGTGCCAAGCGTTGTGGGCGCCGAGGACCGTGTGCTGCGTCTCCTTTTGAGTGAACGCGTACCAGTCCCTGTTGTTGTCGTGGCCGACGTAGTAGTGGTAGAGCCACGGTAGAGACGAAGCCTCGTACTCCGTCCCGAGCCACTGGTTGTACCAGTCCGCCACCCACTCCGTCCCGTCCGGATTCAGCGACGGAATATCCAGCAGAATGACGTTGTCCAGAATCTCGAGAACCCGCTCTTCATTGGAAGACGCCAACCGGTGCAGCAGCCGTGCGGCTGTCTGCGAACCACCCACCTCGGTCGAGTGGATCCCGTGTGTGATGAGCACGACGGTACGCCCCGCTGCGAGGAGCTCTTGGAGTTCCTCCTCGCCGGACACACGGCGAGGATCCGCGAGCCGCATCTGGATGTCGTGCAGTTCGGAAAGACGGTTTTGGTTCTCTTCGCTCGTGACGGTAACCATCACGAAAGGCTGGCCCATGGTCGTGAGGCCGAGCGTGTCGACCTTCACTCGCGGGCTCGCGCCTGCCAGCACCTCGTAGTACGCCGTGAGCTCCGTCCAATTGGCCAGGTTACGCTCAGAACCGATTTCGTAACCGAAAAATGACTCTGGCGTCGGCACTTGCTGGGCCGAAAGAAGACCAGCGCTAGCAGGCGAAAGAAGACCAGCGCTAGCGACGGTGAAGCCAACGGCGGCGAGGGTGACGCCCGGACCCGTAAGGACCCTATGCGACATGCGGTTGCCTCCAACAGGTGTTGAACGAAAGAGAATGCAGATCGTACCCAGGAGCCGTACCTGGGACAAGCTCCCCGGGTGCCGCTGGGTTCGGCGCTCTGCCTCTAGAGGCCGGTGGGCATGTCGATGAATTCCTGTTCGAGATCGAAACGCTCCGCCAGGTGAGTCCCCAACGCCCTCACCCCCCACGTCTCGGTAGCGTAGTGTCCCGCGTACAAGACGTTCACTCCATACTCCATGGCGTCATGGTAGGTGTGGTGGGCTCCCTCCCCGGTGATCAGCGCGTCCAGGCCTTGCCGCGATGCCTCCGGGATGAGGCTCGCCGCGGCGCCCGTGACCAGCCCCACCCGAAAGACGTGCTCCGGTCCTCCCGAGATGAGCCTCACCGGGCCGCGCACCACCTCACCGACGTGGTCCACCAGCGCGTCCCGCTCATAGTCGACCTCGCACCACCATCCGATGTCCTGGTCCTGATATTTTCCAAACCGCTCCTTCGGACTCCATCCGAGCGCCCGGCACAGAACCGCACAGTTGCCCACCTCAGAATGTGCATCCAGCGGTAGATGCGCCGAGTAGAGCGCCACCTTGCCTTCGATAAGGGCTTGGAGCTTTCGAAAACGAGGACCCACCATCTTGGCCTGGCCGTCCCAAAAAAGCCCGTGATGGACCACCAGGATATCCACGCCCCGAGACACGGCCTCCCGAATCACTGCTTCACTGGCGTCCACGGCCACCGCCGCGCGCCTCACCTCGGTGGGTCCCTCCACCTGAAGGCCGTTCTGGGCATTCGAGTAGTCGGGGAACCCCTTGATCGAGAGATACTCATCCAGGTACTGGACAAGCGATTCGGTGTTCACCCGGTCGTCGAGTTGGGATGTGGAAAAGTGTCCAGAAAACAACTGAAAGGTGGGGCGTAGCCCAGGTTATACATAGTGTAACTCGTTGTCACACTAGGGGTTGAGACGCTTTTCCACGTCTGTGGATAAATAGCCGCGTTGAACCGTTCCGTCTCGTTCCCGTGAGTGCTCCTGCCGCAGCGTTTCCTGCCGCACCGCTTCCTGCTTCTCCGGTTCCGCCTCCTCGTCTTCCAAAACCTCCGGTTCTTCGTCTTCTAAAGCCTCCGGCTCCTCCTCTTCGAAGGCCTCGGGCTCTTCCTCTTCCAATACCTCCGGCTCTTCTTCTTCCACTTCCTCCGGCTGCGTTTCCGGCTTTCGGCCAGCTCTTCCTCCGCCACCGAGCGTGCCAGCTTTCGCGCCCCCGGAGCCGCTGTCGACCGTTGCCTCACCGACCGTCACCTGCCCCTGGACCTTGGCGCCTTCCTCGACCTGCATCCGGAGGGCCTCGATTTCGCCCGAAACCTCACTGGTCGCGAGGAGTTCGAGGCGAGATACGGCGTGAATCCCGCCCAACACCCGACCGGAGATCACCGCGTCCTGCGTGTAGATGCTCCCGTCCACCAAGCCGTCCCGGCCGACCACCACGGACTTGCCGGCCCTGACGTTCCCGCGGATCGTACCTTCGATACGGAGTGATCCGTCCGTCTCCGAGTCACCCTCTATGGTCATGCCCACCCCAATGATGGAAATCACCGCCTCCGGGGGGGTGTTGCGGGTAGAGGAGTTCTTGGCCATATCGTCCGAGTCCTTTGTAATCTAGGGTTGCCGTACCAACTCGAGAGGATCGACGGGCTCCCCCTCGAACAGAATCTCAAAATGCAAGTGCGGCGCCGTCGATCTCCCGGTCGACCCACTCAGCGCGATCACCTCGTTCTTCCGAACTTCCTCGCCCATCACGACCGAGGTTGAGGAGGCATGGCCGTACAACGTCTCGTAGCCATTGTCGTGATCGATACGAACATACTTGCCATACAAGGGGTCCTCACCGACGTCCATGACTTTTCCCGCGCCCGCGGCCCGAATATACGAGCCGGTGGGCGTTGCGATGTCCAGGCCCGTGTGGGCTCCTCCGTCATCCTCGAACAGGCCTTGCGTCACGAACCCACGCTCGGCGAGCGGCCAGCTATCGGGCTGGCCGTCGAGCCCCTCATCATCATCACTCGGCGACCGGCTGAGGGAGCCCGGCGGAGGAAGCCAAAGTTCCGACGGTGCGCTCGTGCCCTCCGGGGCAAAAAGACGCCGAATGTCCGAGTACTGCCGCTCGACGGTATTGAGCTGGCGGAGAAAGCCCGGAATCCGCTCCTGATCCACGCGCATCAAAGCAACTTCCGCTTCGAGCTCCGCCATGTGGGCAACGCGCGAGGCCATGTAGCCCCAGGTCACGATCAGAAAGGTAACCGCCACCCCGAGGCCGAGGCCGAACCCACGGAGCACGCGCAGACGCCTGTATGACACTTCGAACGTCCGGCTTTGGCTGGTCTCAGGTATGAAGATAATCCGCATCATCGGGCCTTTCACGACACCACCTCCGAAGCTTCGCGGCCCGTGATCAGCTGGAACACCCGCTCGAAGTCCTCGTGATCGCGGAATGGTACCTCGATCACACCGGACCCGCCTCTGCGAAGCCGGACGTGGGCCTTGGTCGCAAGCGCCGCCCGAAGGCCTTCCTCCAGAGCCCGAAGGACTGGATCTCTGCGCTTGGGTGTGCGGCGCTTTCGTCCACTGTTTTTCTTGACCGATTCGATTCCGGCGTGTCTTTCCATCTCACGAACAGACCAACCCTCCTTGATGGCCTTTCGGGCGAGGCTCTCCATCTCCTCCCGACCGTCGAGAGCGAGTAGCGCCCTCGCATGGCCGCTCGTGAGGGATCCCGCCTCCACAAATCTCTTCACCGACGGTGGTAGCTGAAGTAGGCGGACCAGATTGGCAACCGTCGAGCGGCTCTTCCCGACGGAGCGCCCGATCTGTGCGTGGCCGAGGCCGTGCATGTCCATGAGAACCTGGTACCCCTCCGCTTCTTCCATGGGGTTCAGCGCCTCGCGCTGAAGGTTTTCCACGAGAGCGAGGACCAGGAGTGTGTCATCGTCCACCTCCCGAGTGAGCGCCGGGACTTGTTTCCAGCCAAGCTGCTGGACGGCGCGCAAGCGGCGCTCCCCAGCGACCAACTCGTACTTGCCGATGGCCTTTGGAGCCGGGCGGAGCAGGAGGGGTTGAAGGAGACCGTTCTCTTTGATGGATTGGGCCAACTCAGAGAGTTCTTCGCTCGAGAAGATCTTCCGGGGTTGCTGCGGATTCGGACCGATCAAATTCACATCGATGAGCTGCGCTTCGCGGCCCGGAGCTTCGTCCAGGTACTCACCGAGCAGGGCACCGAGGCCCTTGCCGAGACGAAGCTTCTTCGGTTGAGGATTCACTCGCCTATATCCCTCGGCCGAAGGTACGGCACGCCGCCATCAGGCCTTCGCCGGTCCATTACCATGACCGGCCATGAGCTCCTCGGCGAGCGCCAGATAGCTCTGGGCTCCGTTGGACAGGACGTCGTACCGGAGAATCGGCTGTCCGAACGACGGGGCCTCGGCCAACCGGACATTTCGCGGAATGGATGTCTTGTATACGCGGTCCCCGAAATACTCCTTCGCCTCGGCGGCCACCTGCCTCGCGAGGTTGAGTCGGCCGTCGTACATCGTGAGCAACACACCCTCGATCTCGAGTTGCGGATTGAGCGCCCGTTGGACAACCCGTACGGTGTTGAGCAGCTGACTGAGACCCTCCAGCGCATAGAATTCACATTGAATAGGAATCAATAATGAATCCGAGGCCGTAAGAGCGTTCAGGGTCAGCAGCCCGAGTGAAGGCGGACAGTCGAGGAGAATGAAATCGTAATTGGGCCGGATCGACGCCAGTGCCCGGCGAAGAATCGTCTCCCGGCTTATCACACCGACGAGTTCGATTTCCGCACCCACCAGGTCCCTGGTACTCGGCATGAGGTCGAGAAGTGGAAATTGAACCGACGTACGCACAGCCTCTTTGGCATCCCCGCCATTCATGAGCACGTCATAAATCGTGACCCGATCGTCGGCGGCTGGTGAGATGCCGAGTCCGCTCGAGGCGTTCCCCTGAGGATCCAGGTCGATAACCAATGTCCTGGCCTCGGCGACCGCGAGAGCGGCGCCCAAATTTATCGCGGTCGTGGTCTTACCGACCCCGCCTTTTTGGTTGGCGATGGCAATGACGCGGGACATGCGAACGAAACCGTTGGGATGAGGCTTGGTGGCGAGGTCTAAAATAAACGGTCGTCCAACGCGGGGCAAAACGCAAGGACATGCTCGGGTGCCTCTTGCCCACACACAGCCACTTACCGAAACTCAAGTGTGGCGAAGCCACCTTGGCTGCGCCGGCGTCCGTGTTGCTTCCTCCCTCAACGGGACCGCCATGCGCTTTAAACGTCCTCTGTTTTCTACCCGATTCGCGTTGCGGTTACTCACCATTTGGGGGATCTCGACCTTGGGCGCGATCGCGTGCGGGGCCGATCCCGTCGACCCCGAAGATCCCGACGATCCGGAGTACAATCCGGGTTTCATGGTGGGAGACTGGTTGGCCGATTCGCTGGTGATGACGAGTGTGGCGAATTCGGAAGTGGTCGACGATCTGGTAGCGCTCGGGGCGGTCTTCACACTTTCGGTTCAACCCTCTGGGCGTTACACGGCGATCTTGGAGGGGTTCGGGCAGTCGAGCAGTGAATTCGGAAGGCTCACGGTCGAGGGTATTTACGTCATCCTCTACCCGGAGGTGCCCCTGGGAAAGGTGTCGCAAGCGCTGTGGGAGCGGGTGGGCGACTCCGTCATCCTGGAGGGTGAGAGCGAATTCGATTTCAACCTCGACGGCACAGCCGAGCCGGCCACGCTCAGACAAGTGCTCATTCCCAACTAGGGGCTTTGGCCGGGGGTTCGCGAACCGCCAACAATGTCCCGAGGCCCGGACGTCCCGGGGACCGGACCAAGCGTGGCGTGTTTCACGTGAAACACCTGCGGGAAGTTTTTTTCCTCATCCGCAAAGTCCGCGGGGGGACCGGAGCCTGTTTCACGTGAAACAGGCACGGGCCTGCTTTGCACCGACGTTCGGCTCCTTGCCCGGGCCGTGGCTGCCGCTCAGGCGCTGTTTCTCCCCACCGCCTCCATCGGTTCGTTCCGGCGCCACCGCCTGACCTCGAGGATCAGGTTCTGCAAATCCGCCGGAGACACACCCGGTATGCGCCCGGCCTGCGCCAGCGAGGAGGGACGAACTCGCGCAAGTTTTTCCCTCGCTTCGAAGGAGAGACTCAGCAGGCCTTCGTATGGAAGCTCAGAGGGGATTTTGAAGTCCGCCTGCTTTCGTAGGCTCTCTGCTCGCTCCGCCTCACGCCGGACGTACCCCTCGTATTTGATCTCTATCTCGACCGCGGCCAGGGCGTCGGCATCGGTCGTGGCGTCGAACTCAGCTCCCCCGGCGTTGGCCAGCCCCGTCGCGGCCACCTCCGGCCGCTTCAAGAGCTCGGCCGCGCGGACAGACTGCCGCACCGGGCTGCTCCCGCACTCCGTCAGCATCGGGTTGAGGGCAGCCGGTGAAATCACGGTCTCGACGAACCACTTTTTGACTCGCGCCTGTCGCTCCTCGAGCGTGGCCAGGGCGGCGCTCTGAGCCTCGGTCAGCAAACCCACCTCCCTCGCACGTGGTCCGAGGCGTCGGCTTGCGTTGTCCTGACGGAGCAGGAGCCTGAACTCGGCTCGGGAGGTAAATAGGCGGTAGGGCTCGTCCGTCCCCTTGGTGATCAAGTCGTCGATCAACACACCGATGTAGGCCTCGTCGCGCTCCAGTACAAACGGCGCCCGTCCCAGGACCCTCAGCGCCGCGTTCGCTCCCGCCATCAGCCCCTGGCCTGCGGCCTCCTCGTATCCGGTCGTCCCGTTGATCTGGCCCGCGAAGTATAGGCCCGGGAAGGCCCTCACCTCCAGCGTATGCCCCAATTGGTGGGGCGGGAAATAGTCGTACTCGATCGCGTACCCCACCCTCGTCACCTGCGCACGTTCGAGGCCGGGGATGGTATGCAGAAACTCCACCTGAACGTCAGCCGGCAGCGAGGTCGAGAGCCCGTTCACATAGAGTTCCGTGGTCTCCAATCCCTCCGGCTCCAGGAAGACCTGATGACGGGGCGCGTCCGGAAACCGAATGATCTTGTCCTCGATCGACGGACAGTATCGGGGTCCCTGCCCGGAAATCTCGCCACCGAAAAGCGCACTTCGATCCAGGTTGCGCTCGACTACCTCGCGGAGGCCCGCTCCGGTCCACGTGATCCAGCAGGGTCGCTGCTCCGGGATCCTCTCCTTCACGTAGGATGAAAACCGGAAGTCCTGCGGATCGCCGTCCTGCCTCTCCGTGCGGGTGAAGTCCACGCTTCGACCGTCGATGCGGGGGGGTGTACCGGTCTTGAACCGAGCGATCTCGAGCCCGCGGGCCTCCAGTTCCTCGGCCAACTCGACCGACGGTGCCTCCCCGGCCCGCCCCGCCCCCACACTAGCATCACCCCCGATGTGGATCCTGCCTCGCAGGAAGGTCCCCGCCGTCACCACGACGGCCCCAGCGCGGAACTCTCCGCCTCCACGGGTTTGAACCCCGGCGGTCCGGCCTTCTTCCATGACCAGACCCGTCACCATGTCCTGATAGAGGCAAAGCCCTGGGATTTCGTCGAGCGCCCTTCGCACGCCCCGGGGGTAGAGGCCACGGTCACACTGGGCCCGGGGACTCCACACGGCGGGCCCTTTCGAGCGGTTCAGCATTCGGAACTGAATTCGCGCCGCGTCCGTCGCCCGCCCCATGATTCCGCCGAGCGCGTCCACTTCCCGTGCAACCACTCCCTTCGCTACTCCCCCGATCGCGGGATTGCAGCTCATCTGCCCGACCCGGGCGAGATCGGGCGTGATCAACAGCGTTCGAGCCCCGATCCGTGCCGCAGCGGCCGCAGCCTCAGACCCGGCATGGCCACCCCCGACTACGATCACATCGTACGACCGGTTCATCCCGTATGAACGGTTCAGTTCATCTGGGCGCATCATCTCATTTGGACGCTTCATTTCAAATGATCTCAAAGTGATCGGGGAGACTGCCCTCGGACGGAAACCCCTCTATTCCGTCGACCCGCGCCATCGGCGGACCGACTTTCAGTGCGTTGGCGAGCTCCTCCAAGGTCTCGACGTCCCCGGCGGCGTGAACCTCCACCGTCCCATCCGGACGGTTCCCGACGGTTCCCCGCAGGCCGAGATCCGACGCCCGACGCCGCGCCCACCAACGGAAACCGACGCCCTGCACCCGTCCACGGACTCGAAAGCCCCGTTGTTGCCATTTACTTTCCAATGCAAAACTCGCGAAAGACCCGATCCAGAATCTCGTCGGTCGAAATCAATCCCAGCAACTCCTCCAAGGCCGTCTCCGCCGGCCGAAGCAGCGCCGACGCCACCGCAACCGGCGTACCCGCCTCCAGCGCCTCCATGAACTCCACCACGTGATCCCGAGCTTTCCGGACCGCCTCCGACTGTCGAGCTCGGGTCAGCGCGGGCACCGACGCGCCGGTCCGGACGAGGCCCCCATAGATCATCTCGGGAAGAAGCGCCTGAAGACGTCCCAGGCCGGTCCCGTCGACCACCGAGATCTCCACACTTTCGCGCACCTGGGCGCCGTTGAGGTCCTGGAACGCTGCCCCCCCTCCCGATTTCGGAGCCGCCGACCCCGCCTTCCCGGACACGAGGTCGGCTTTGGTCCTGAGCAGAACCGTCGGCACATCACCCAGCCCCTCGAGGAACTCACGCTCAGCCGATCCGATCTCAGAGTGGGATTCTATACAAAAAAGCACTACATCCGCACGGTCGAGGTACCGCCGCGCCACCTCGATGCCCATTTCCTCCACCCGATCATCCGATTCGTGGAGTCCGGCCGTGTCCACGAGGCGGAACGGGAAGCCGCCAACCGAGATTACGGCCTCGAGGGCATCCCGAGTCGTTCCGGGCACTTCGGTGACGATGGCTCGCTCCTCCCCCAGGAGGGCGTTATAGAGGCTGGATTTTCCGCTGTTCGGCGGGCCGGCGAGCACCGTCAGGGCACCCTCCCTCAGGAGCTCCCCCTCCGGCGCTGTTTCCAGGAGCTCCTCGAGGGCCTCCCGTAGCGCCTCGGCCGCACCCACGACCCGGTCCACCGGAACGGGCGCTTCGTCCTCCTCCGGGAAGTCGATGTAGTGGGCCAGATAGGCTTCGAGGGTGACGAGTTGCTCACGGAGTTCGGAGATCCTCCGGCTCAGACCACGCTCCACCTGGAATAGAGCCGCATCGTGCTGCGCTTTACTCCGACCCTCGATCAAATCGAGAACGGCCTCCGCCTGCACCAGATCCATCTTCCCGTGGAGGACCGCGCGGCGGGTGAACTCGCCCGGCTCGGCCATGCGAGCCCCTTCGGCAACACACGCATCGAGGATCATTCGCGGCACCAGCCACCCGCCATGGCAAGAAATCTCCACCATGTCCTCGCCCGTGTAGCTGTCCGGCCGGGGGAAGAAAGTCACGAGCGCCCGGTCCAAAAGATCTCCACCCTTGCCCTTCGTGATGGACCGCACACTCGCTGTCCGCGGGGACGGATCTGCTTGATCTGCCGTGACGGCCCGAAGGATCTGGAGGGCTTCGGGCCCGGACATGCGCACCAAAGCGATCGCGCCCGGCCCGGCTGCTGTGGCCAAGGCCGCAATGGTGTCCACCGCCAGCTCCGGAAGCCGGCTGGAGGCCTCGTCAGTCACCGCTCGTGGCGGGCTGGGCAACCGGCCCCTTTCCCTTGAGCTTTTGACGCTCTTTGGCGATCAAGTACTGCTGCGGGATGGTCGCCAGATTCGCGGTGACATAGTAGAGGTTCAGGCCGGACGCAAAATTGATGAAGATGACGGTCATCATGGGGGGCATGATCCACATCATCATCTTCATCTGCGGGTTGGGGTCAGGCAGGGACCGCATGGAGATCCACTGCATCAGGAACATCGACACGCCCAGCAGAACGGGGAGGATGTAGTATGGGTCGGCGGCAGCCAGGTTCGGCAGCCACAGAAAACTCTCCCCGCGCAAATGAATCGTGTTCCGGAATACGAAGAACAGCGTGATCAGCACGGGCCACGGAAGAAGCATCGGCAAGCACCCCGCCAAGGGATTGAAGCCGTGGTCCTTATACAGCTTCATCATCTCCTTCTGGAGCTTCTCCGGCTGGTCCTTGTACTTCTTCTGGATCTCCTGAAGCAGCGGCTGCACAGCCATGTTCCGCATCTGTGCCCGCATCGCTTTCTGGTTCAGCGGGAAGAGCAGGACCCGCATCATGACGCCGAAGATGATGAGCACCCATCCATACCCGACGTTCAGGTTGCGGTGCAGGAAGTTCAGAATCGATAGGACGACGGACACGACGGGTCGCACAACCGGCCGCATCCAGCGATACCCGTACGGATTGGCCTCTTCCAGATCGTTTTCGAATGCCAACAGGAGGTCGCGATCCTGCGGCCCCATGAAGATCCGCTGCTCCAACACCCCGTCGTTTCCTAAAGCTTGGGTGACGGCGATGGCCGCCTGGTCTTCCCCCGGAGCCGGGCTTGCGATCAGTCCTCCCAAATACTGTTCGCTTCCCTCGAGGCCAGGCATCACGGCGAATAGGAAATACTTGCTCTTGAGCGCGGCCCACAGGAGGGGCCCCTCCTGCGTGCGCTCCGAATCGACGCGACTGAGCATCTCGTCGTCGATTCCCTCACGCAGGTGGTTCGTCACGTACCCCATGATCCGTGACTCTTCCTTGCGGTTACGCTCGTTATACTGGAGGCCCGAGCCCATCGACATGACCACCAGTGCACCATCCGCACCCACCACCTCGGTCCGGACGCGTATGACGTAGGAGGACGGCTCGAAGGTATAGGCCGTCTGGAGTGCGAGCGCGCCGGAAGGGTGCCGATAGCGGAAGGTCAAGGTCCGAGCCCCACCGCCCTCGTTGAGTCGTAGGCCGTCGGCCGGGTCGACCTCGAACGGCTCGGCTGAAAGGTCGAGCTCGCCCTCGCCAACCCGAAGTTGTAAGGCCAACGCGCCGCCGCTTTCCGCGACAAGCAGCTCCACCGGCCCCTCTGCCCCTTCGTCGAAGTTTTCGAATTGAAGAAGTCGTGCCGAAATCAGGCGAGCACCGGTCGTGCTCCACTCAAAACGATAGAGCGGGCCTTCGACCACCACCGTCTCTTCAGGCGCCGCGACCGGGGTCTCCTCAGGCCGAAAAACGGCACTCGGTTCAGGAGCTGTCGTGCCGGGAAAGGGAGGGGGCACCTCACCGGGGGTCGCCCCTCCCGCGTTCGCCCCGGAAAAGGGTAGGCTCGGCTCGCCCACCTCCCCCGAACCATCGAGTTGCCCGGGCGCATCACCCCCCGGCCGGCCCTCCTCCTCCGGCCGGATCGGCGGAAACAAAATGTTCGTCCCGACGAGGACGAGAATCATCAGCGTGATCGCCAGCAGGAAACGTGCTTCTTGCCGCATCTACTTTATTTCCTCGGGAACAGGGTCATGACCCTGCCCGCCAAACGGATGACACCGCAGGATTCGTTTGAGCGCTAGCCACCCGCCGGAAAGCGCTCCGTATCGGTCGATCGCGCCGGCCGCGAACTCTGAGCACGTGGGCATAAAGCGGCAGCAGGGCCGCATGAGCGGAGACACGGCCCGCTGATAAAATCGGATGGCTTGGATCATCCCACGTCCGAACACAGATCCTCCGTCATCGCTTGAAGTTCATCGCTCAGCTTACGAAACCCGACCCCATAAGCTTCCCGTCGAGCCCTCACCAACACGTCCAAGGTCAGCCCCTGCTCCCTGAGTCTGGGTAACACACGAGTTCGGCCGATCTCTCGTAGACGTCGTTTGACACGGTTCCGTTCCACTATGGAATGCCGGTGTTTGGGGACGATCATGCCCCAACGGTTGCGGGAAACGGATGAAGTTGAAAAGAAGACGTCCAAGCTGGGCGTCTTCTTCCTCGATCCGTCCCTCAGAAGGGATCGAATGTCCCGCGCCTTGTGGATCCGCAGCGAGCGAGGCAACCGAAGTCCTCCTCCCACGCCCGGCCCCGCAGCCGAGTGGGCTGCCATCACTGGATTACTTCGAGCCGATCTTCACCACGAGGCGGGCGCGTCCGCGGGCCCGCCGCCTCGCAAGCGTTTTTCTGCCGCCGCGAGTCTTCATGCGTTCCCGGAAGCCGTGTTTGTTTACGCGCTTCCGATTCCGTGGATGGTAGGTGGGCTTCATAACTTTTTGGGTGCCTGTAATGGTCGTCCCACGGCTACATCTGTAGGCCGCGCAGCGGATGTACAGCACGGTAACATATCTGAGTGTGCGAGCGTGGGTCAAGGTCGGTGACGATGCCGAGGACACTGGCATCGGGAGCGAAAATTGACTTTTCCACAATCCGAATCTAGCGTCCTTGGCCGCCGCTAATTCCCCTCACGCGAGCGCGCGTCCACGTTCACCTCAGGAGCGCATGGAGTTTACGGCCGACGAGCTCTGGTCCCGGGTGCTCGAGGCGACCCGCGACAGGCTCCAGGGACAGGCATACCGCACGTGGCTCGCCAGCACGACCGCGGTGGGCGTCACCGACTCAGAGATTCTGATCGAGGTGCCAAGCCAATTCCATGTCGAATGGATAGGCGATAGGTACGGCCCACTCCTGACGGAGGTGATTCAACAGATCCTGGGTCGCCCTCTGACCCTTACCCTCCGCTGCGCCGACCCCGCGGCGGCGGCACCGATCCCCGCCATCGAGGTCACGCCGCAGACACCGGGAGCCAGCCAGCCGGCGATGGCGGCGGCGCCCGGCGGACCTGGCCCCGCTCTCAATCAGCGTTATGCGTTCGAGCGTTTCGTTGTAGGGAACAACAATCAACTCGCTTCGGCGGCATGTCACGCGGTCGCCGCCAAACCGGCGCTCACCTATAACCCGCTCTTCCTCTACGGCGGTGTGGGTCTCGGCAAGACCCACCTCATGCATGCGATCGGAAACGCGGTCCTCGAGGCCGACCCCACGATGAGGGTCGCTTACGTCCCCACCGAGCAGTTCACCAACGACCTCGTCACGGCCATCCAGCAAGGGACCACCGCTGAGTTCCGCAGACGGTACCGGCAGATGGACCTTCTGCTGGTCGACGATATTCAGTTCCTCAAGGGCAAGGAGCGGACCCAGGAGGAGTTCTTCCATACCTTCAACGCCCTCTACGATGCCCGGAAGCAGATCGTCCTCACGAGTGATCGTCCACCCAAAGAGATTCCTGGCCTCGAGGAGAGGCTCATCTCGAGATTCGAGTGGGGATTGGTTGCGGACATCAAGGCACCCGATTTCGAAACCCGAGTCGCGATCCTACGGAAGAAGGCCGACGACGACGGACTCATGGTCTCTCACGACGTGATGGACTTCATCGCACAGTTCTGCACGTCCTCCGTGCGGGAACTCGAGGGCGCGATCATCAAGTTGTTGGCGTATTCGTCCATCACGAATCAGGAAATTTCCGTAGAACTCGCCCGCAAAGCCCTTCATGGAAGCTTCGGGAGCTCCCTGGGACCCACCGGTTCCGTGGTGGGTGCCGAGCACATCCGGAGAGCCGTCGCGACCCGCTGGCAGGTCCGCGAAGAGGCGCTCAGCTCGAAGAGGAGGACCAGGGACTTGACGGTCCCTCGCCAGGTAGCGATGTACCTGATCAGAGATATATTGGACTACTCTCTCGTGCATATTGGTCATCTCTTTGGCGACCGTGACCACTCGACGGTGATCCACTCGATTCGTAAGGTCGAGGATGCGATGAGCGCGGACGCGGAGTTCCGACAAACCGTCGAGGGGGTGCGCGCCGAAATAGGAAGAGGACCCTGAACAGGGCGTGTGGAAAAGATGTGGAACACCTGCGGATTTCTTGCATTTTTTCCACAGCCGAATTGGGAAAAGTCGGTATTCCCCATTTTCCACAGACTCGATAAAATCGAAGATCTTTATGGCCATTGGTGAAGATCTATTTTTCCACATTTATACACTCTCTACTACTACTAAGTTTTTTTTAATAGACTAATATTTTTATTTAGGCACTGTTCATAACCAGGCGCCCACGGACGCCGTGGAGGCTCGATGAATTGTTTGATCACTCGGCAGAACCTGCATAAGGGACTCGCTGCCGTATCCGCGAGCATCCCGACCAAAACAACGCTTCCTGTTCTCTCAAATATTCTTTTCGAAGCTGGAGAAGACGGAATATTGATGAGCGGTACCGACCTGGATGTCTCGGTGCGTGTGTGGGTTCCGGCCGAGGTGAAGGAGCAGGGAAGTATCACGGCTCCTGGAAAGAAACTTCAGGAGATCGTGAGGGAATTAGCGGAGCAACCGGTGGAGTTGAGTACTCGAGGTGATCAAATCGAGTTGAGGTGCGGAAAGAGCCATTTCAAACTCAACGGCCTTCCGAGTGATTCCTTTCCCACTTTGCCGGAGGTGGACTTCGAAAATGGATGGAGCGTAAAAGGTGGAGACCTCCAGGGCTTGATCAAACACACGGCGTTTGCCGTTTCCTCTGAAGAGAGCCGGCCGATCCTCAACGGTGTGCTTTGGGAGTTGAGGGACGGACATATGCGGATGGTCGCGACCAACGGGCACCGTCTCGCGAGAAAGGGGGTCGCCGCAGGCTCCACGAGTGCTCCTAGTGAAGACTTTATCGTCCCCCCGAATGCCCTTCAGCAGGTTCAGCGTCTCTTCGGGAGTGAGGATATTCTCCAGGTGGCCAAGAGTGGCAATCATCTCGGGTTTAGAGCGAATGGCACCGAGGTCTATACGAGGCTCATCGAAGGGACTTATCCCAACTACGAACAGGTGATTCCGAAGGACAACGATAAATTTGCCATCGTCGACAAAGATGCGCTGGCCTCAGCGGTCCGCCGTATGGCGGTGGTTGCGAGTGACCAAACGCACCGGATCCGGATGGCTTTCGAGTCGGACCGCGTCCATCTCACCGTCCTCACACCCGATCTCGGCGAGGGAGAGGACGAGTTGGAGTTGAAGTATGAAGGCGAGGGAATCGAGATCGGATTCAACGCGGCGTATTTGCTCGAGGTGCTGAAGTACATGTCCACCGACGAGGTGAAGATCACGTTGAAGGCTCCGGAGCGGGCCGCGACCATCGAGCCGGTCCCCGCCGAGGGCGAAGAGCCTGAGGACTACCTTTGCCTGGTGATGCCGCTGCGGTTGCTCGACTGAGCCCCTCCTCGGTCGGTTGGCACCGAGTGATATCCGCTGTACTCTTTCCGCCTGGTTAGAAATTCCCTTGCCGCTTGGTTGGAAACCTCCCTCAGAACTGGTGACGAAAAAATGAGCCGATCCCAGAGTTGGATTCGCGTGGTTTTAGCAACATCGATGGTGGTCCTCGCCGCATCGGCGTGCGCGATGGAGGACGCCGGGATGGCGTCCTCTACGATGCAGA
>Ga0209988_10000411_pt1 | contig 26582 bp, 27 predicted proteins | sample N075metaG_FD_183115 | JGI IMG/M metagenome (GOLD analysis project Ga0209988, IMG submission 183115) | Deep subsurface microbial communities from Kermadec Trench to uncover new lineages of life (NeLLi) - N075 metaG (SPAdes) (version 2) | ecosystem: Environmental > Aquatic > Marine > Ocean trench... | reverse complement strand
GTTTCACCATCCACGGTTGATTCACCGTACACGGTCATGGTGACCAGGTTCGTACCGTTGAAGATGATCACGACAGTACGGCTTTTCGTGACGTCGCCGTCGGGTCCGTTGATGACGTTGATGGTCACATCGCGCGTGATCGTACCCGACAGCGGCCAGGCATCGTCGGTTCGCGGCACAGGGTGGATGACGTCCTCGATGACCGACGTGCTCGACATGTCGTAGGTTCTCGTACCGTCCGCGTCCGTGTGCTTGCTCCGGCTCACCTCGCCGTGTCCGGTTCCGTTGACGGTTCGGGTCGTCTCTTCGCCCAGGAGCCCCGTTATCCAGAGGTCACGCGAGCGCGTGCCGGTCGCAGACCAGGAGTCGCGAGAGAACTCGTGGGTCGACTCGATCGCGAGGTGAACCGACGCTGTCGTGAGTGGATCCCGGTCATGCTCGTTTCCCTCCGCGTCGTAAAACGTGGCCGTGCGGGTCACGGTCCGGGTGGACGCCTCGCTGGGTGCCGGAACGGCGCCGCCGCCGAACAGGAAGCCCATATCGCCCAACTCGTCGATGACGGCGTCTGCTGCGATCATGGCCACATCGAAGGTCAGGCTGTCCTCGAAGGCGTCCGGCCCGACCGTGTCACTACAGGCCACCAGAGTAAGTAGGCCAAGAGCCAAGGCTGTTGATCTCACACAATGTTTCATTTCCCAATCTCCTCAATCCAGGTCGAAGGCCGAACGAGACGTTCGGTCATCCCTTCCACTGGCTCTGATTCCGGACCGAGGTGAAACGTTAAGTACGCCGGCGAGGACACGTCGAGGGTAGAGGAACGGCAGATCTACCGGATGGTTGCCCGCTCGATTCGATCCAACTCGGGAAACTCCGCATCGAAGTACTCCGCGCCCAGGGCGAGCGCTCTCGCTTGATACACGCCCTCGCCACGAGGCGGGCCGTCCCCGTAACCCGCGTACAGCCCATCGACCACGTCCATCCCTTCGATGACCTCGCCGAAGGGGGCGAAGCGGTCGTCCAGGCTGGCGTTGTCCTTGTGGTTGACGAACACGTGGGTGGTCCGGCTGTTGGCCCCGGACCGGGCGAAGGACACGCGGCCTCGTGTGTTCGACTCGGTGACGGGGTCGTCGAGGAGCAGTTCCTTTTGCCAGACGAAGTTCACGTAGGGATCGTCATGGATGCCCCAACCCGCGGTGAAGTCTTGCAACACCCGGTGAAAACGCACGCCATCGTACCACCCCTGTTTTACGAGGTTGTAGAACCGGTCCGCCCCGAGGGGGGCCCATTCACGGTGCACCTCGATGACAAAAACGCCGGCCGTGGTCTCGAGGCGGGCCTGGAAGAGGTCGGGAGCCGTTTCGTTGAATCGGCTGGCGCGGAGAAGTGGGTTCTGAAGCCGCGGGTCTATTGGCTCGTCAGCGTCTCCTGCGCAAGCAGAAAAGAGGCCCATGGCCAGGACTGAAAGGGCGACACGGGCCTTCCCTGCGAACGGGCGTCGGCGCCCGCATCGAAGCCTCATCGGGGCTCGCCTACCCTACGAAAGCAGAGCGTTCCTAGTTTCCTGGCGCGTCGGAATCCGTGGCATCGGTCGCCCGGTGCGGAGGACGTCTCCGCCGCCGACGCTTTCGGTCCTCGTCATTCCGGAGAATCTCGATTCTCAGAACTTCTCCCGACTGCCGATCCCTGAGGGCCTCCAGTTTTTCCAGAGCTTCGGACAACTCCTTGATCTCACCCAGCTCCCCAGCTTCACGCCGGAGTTCCTCCACCTGGGCCCGAAGTCTTTCTAACTGATTCCGAACGGATGCGCTCGTGCGGACCCGAGTCCGCATACGGAACATACGGGTTTCGGCTTCGGGAATGACGGCGATTTGGTGCCCCTCCATCCTTTCGATCAGAGCGTGGCGCACGACGTAGGCCTCCGCGCGTGCGTCAGCGATCCGCCCAGGCTCCACGATCACGGCGTGTCGTAGGACCCGGACCCTCACCGACGAGTCATCGGAGTGGAGTACACGGTCGGCCTGACTCTGGGCGAAAAGGCTGGTCACTCCCAACCCGAGGCCTGCTCCGCCGAGAATCGCTGCGAACGCCATGAAATCCGAGGTCCGTTTACCCATTAGAGGCTCCTGTGTCTGAACTCCATCCCGATCCGGGTTTGCTCCCCCGAAGCTGCCGCGGCCAGCCGTCCCGCCGCAACCCCTTCCAACATGTGACGCGAGATCGTTTCAAAGCGTTGCTCGATGCCCCCGCCGACTTGTCTGAGCTTCGGTATTTACCCTTCTGTATTCGGGCGTTCCTACCTAGATGCGTCCCTTCTTTGGCCGCCGTTCTTTGGTGGCTCTTTCTGCGGGTCTGTCAGCGCGGTTTGAAAGTACCGGTCTCCTCGACCTCGACACGGTGTCCGTCTATTCTCGAGGGGATCCGGCCGGCCGCACGCCGGTCCTTCACGTAGACCTTGAGACAGGGTTTGCCTCGGGACAGCCCAATGGCGGTTCCGGTCACGCCCGGTCGATCGATCACTGCCTTGGTGAGCTTGCTCAGTGCGGCCTTCATGTCTTCGATAGCTCCTATACCTCAGTTCCCGTCGATTTTCACCCCGAAATGATCCAGAACGAGGTCGATCGGGTTGGCGATCGTATTCGTGTTGCTGCCGGCAAAGAGTAGCCCAACCGGTCGCCGGTCGTTCTTGCCGCTGCCCTGCGTAACCACCAGAGATCCCGAGTCCCCGCCCTGGCTGAAGCGCCCATCGCTGATGAGGATCTGGTCGACGAAGCGCGCCGTTCCCGTGTTGTAATTCACGTTGATGGTCGCGTTGATGCCGCTCACGATGCCGGTGGTCAGACCGGTGGTCCGACCATATTTCTGGACCGCTTGGCCGAGGGTAGCGGTCGTTGTCTTCGTGCGGGGTTCCCCGTAGCCGTCTGGCGGCGTGCTCGTCCCCAGGTTGTCCGAGGAGGTGAGCGCAATGGCCGCGTCGATGCGATTTTTTGGACACGTCAGGGCCTTACAGAAACGCAACACTTTGAAGTCGTGCAGCGTACCGATGGAGTTTGCGGGATCGGTGCCTCCGTCCACTCGTCCGGGCTGGAGAATATTATCTCCCCGACTCGCGTCATTCCGGTTTGCGAACACGTGGTTGTTGCTCAGAGCGAACGTGCGACGGCCATCGCTGACGCGCGCGCCGATCGTTCCCGCGGTGACGTCGGGCTGGCCGCCGGAGACGCCGATCGGCACCGGACGGGGAAAGCGGCTCCTCCGGTCGACCCGGCTGTCCGCTTCCTTCGCTCGCGGCCCGTCTCCGAGTGCCCAGAATTCGCCGGTGACTTCGGTACGCACGGGGGTGCCGTCGAGCATCGCCGGCAGCCCCGAGATACCCGGGCGCGCGGTGTAAATGATCACCACCGGAGTGCCATCGGCACCTAGGCCCACCGCTGTGCCCACGACGCCGTTGATCCCGAGCAGATCCGGCGTGTAGGCGTCCTGGGTGGCCATCGCCAAAGAGAGGGCTGCGAAGTTCGGATCGCGGGCCAATCGCGCGCTCCATCGCGCCCCGATCGCCGAGGGGGAGGGCAAGAGTAGCTGAGCGAACACCGCTACCATGAGCGTGAGCTCGGACCAGCTCCCCCGTCGTTTCATCGAACCCCTCCGGCCTGCGTACCGCCTCTGGACATGCTCGCACACCCTTGATCAGGCACTCTCGCCTCCGCCCCCTCCTATTACATACGGGTGAACCATGGACTAAGGTTCCAAAACCGCCGCGCCTTGCGTGGGGTGGCCGCACCCATTGCATGATTCAGGTGCCGTTTTAAGATTTTCGAGGGGCGTGGCGCCGGAGGCCTCCTGGGGGAGGCCATGAGAAATCGTTTACTCTGAAGAGAGAGGCCTATACACATGACGGGGACAGAAGGGATGCGATTCGGAGGGACCGGCGAGTGGGTTCGCCTGACACGCCTGTTGCGGCCTTTGCAGCGTATCCGTCGGCGCATGCTGACGGCTGCGTTGGCGGTCATGGCGGGTTGTGGGGGCGTGTCCTCGGTGGGGCGTGGCGATGGGGTCTCCTCGCCCGGCGGGTCCAATCGGGAGGCGTCCCTGGCCACTGCCACACGATTCGTCCGTTCGGTCGACGCCTTTCCTGTTCGTGACCAGAACGGCAGGATGTACAACCCTCCGTTTCTAGGTGGTTTCAACGTTCCACGTCCACAGTTTGCCGACATCGACGGCGATGGCGACGTCGACCTCTTCCTGCAGGAACGCCCGGACGAGTTGATGTTCTTCGAGAACGTCGGAAGCCCCACCCGCCCGGAGTTTGTTTGGCGCACAGACCGGTATCAAGATTTGCCGGTGGGGGAGTGGACCCGCTTTGTGGACTTCGACCGCGACGGTGATCTCGACCTTCTGAGCGAGCGGCGTTTCAGCTATGTGCAGTACTTCCGCAATGACGGCACGGCTCGGGACGCGGCTTTCACCTCCGTCGGAGATTCCGTCCGGGATGTCGCGGGCGAACCGATCTTCGCGGATCGCCAGAACATTCCCACCCTCAACGACATCGACTGTGATGGCGTCTGGGACCTTATCCTCGGCCGCCTGAACGGCACCCTCAGCCGCTACGAGGTGGCAGAGATGACGGATGACGGAGTCCCCGTGTTCCGTTTCCTGGAGGACCGCTTTCAGGACATCGAGATCGTGGCCCAGCTCGGGAGCCTGCACGGCGCCAATGCCATGGCCTTCGCGGATATCGACAAGGATGGGGACCTCGATTTCTTTTGGGGTGATTTCTTCGAGCGCGGTGTGCTCTTTGTGGAAAACACGGGTTCCTGCAGCGAGCCGAACCTCCGCACCGAGCCGCTGCCCTTCGTCGTGGACGATACGATCGCCACGAGTGGGTACAACGTGCCGGTTCTCCAAGACGTGGACTCCGACGGCGATCTCGACCTGTTCATAGGCGTGCTCGGCGGTGCCTTCAATCCGAATCTGACGACCATTCGGAACTTCCACTTCTACGAGCAGGTGGACGGAGAATTCCTCCACCGCACCGACCGCTTCATCTACACGCTCGATGTCGGAAGCGAGAGCATTCCGGTGTTGGCCGACCTGGACGGTGACGGTGATCTGGACCTGCTGGTGGCCAACAAGTTGGACCCGGACGACACGCAGACCTCCCGTCTCTATCACTTTGAGAACGTGGGTTCGGCGCGGGCTCCTTCGTTCGAGCAACGCGATTTTATTCCGCTTTTCACCATGTATCACTACGCGCCGGCTCTGGGTGATCTCGACGGCGACGGTGACCTCGACATGCTCGTCGGCACGTGGAACCGGGGCGTCGCGCTCTACCTGAACCAGGGTACGCGTGCGGAGCCGGAGTTCGTACTCCAGGACACCACGCTCGTGCGGCTCACGCGGGGGAGCAACAGCACACCCGCGCTGACCGACGTCGACGGCGATGGCGACCTCGACCTCTTTATCGGAGAGTCTTCGGGCGAGCTCAACTTCTACCGGAACGTCGGGACTGCGCAGGCTCCCTCGTTCGAGCTCGTGACGGATCGCTTCGCGGGGATCGATGTGGGCCGGAGGAGCTTTCCGACGTTCGCGGATGTCGACGGTGATGGCGACCAGGACCTGCTACTCGGCCGCGAAGAGGGTGGCGTGCTTCTCTATCGAAGGGAGGGCTCACCGACGGACGTCGATCCCATTTTCGTCCTGGATTCGACCTTCACGCTGCCGCTCCCCAGGTATTCCACGCCATCACTCGTGGACATCGACGGTGACGGCGACCTGGACGTCTTTTCGGGGGGGCTGGGTGGGGGGCTGATCTTCCTGGAGGGCCGTTAGCGGCTACAACACAAAGCCCACACCCAGGAACAGGACGAGTGCCGCGGACGCGGCCAGGAGCGCGTAGGGAAGCTGCGTCCGAACGTGGTCGATATGGTCCGTCGCGGAGGCCATCGACGCCACGATCGTGCTGTCGGAGATCGGCGAACAGTGATCCCCGAAAATTCCGCCGCCCAGAGCGGCGGCCAGTGTGAGCCCGAGGTGTAGCTCCAGCAGCTCGGCCATGGGGACGACGATGGGAATCATGATCGCGAACGTGCCCCACGACGTTCCCGTCGAGAAGGCCATGATACAAGCGAGCACGAAGACGATGGCCGGCACGAAGCCCGGGTTCACACCTGCCTCCGCAACCTGAGCCAGCCACACGCCTGTGCCCAGCGCCTGTTGGGTTCCCGCGATCGTAAATGCCAACGCGAGCACGATCACGACCGGCGTCAGCCCCTGAATTCCCTTGATCGTGTAGTCGGTCACCTCCCGAAACGTCATGATCCCCTGGACCCGGTACATGACGGCAGCGAGCAGGATTCCGACGATGACGCCCCAAAGGACGGCGTCCGACCCGCTCCCCTGCAGCATCTCCCCATCTCCCGTGATCCAGAGGACGATGGGTACGGTGGCGACCATGGCGATGACCGGAAGGAGCATGTTGACCGCCCGGTGTGGCACGCCCTCCTTTGCAGCCAACATGGAAACGTCCGAGGACATCATCGGTTCAGCCCCGTCCCGCAGCAGCTTGCCCTCTTCCTGGATGCGGCGCTCGGCCTCGCGCATGGGTCCGATATTCCAGTCGGTGAGGGCCACGAACACGACCAGGATGATCGAGAGGATCGCGTAAAAATTCAACGTGAGCGCCGAGAGGAGCACCCGGTTCGGCTCGGCCACGTTCTGCGCGACGAGGAGCGTCACGATATAGGCGCCCCAGGCGTTGATCGGAATGAGAAGCTGCTTGGGTGCGCAGGTCGCGTCGAGAATATAGCTCAGTTTTTCACGGGAAATTTTGGATCGATCGAAGAGTGGGCGGGACACGGAGCCGGCCACCAGCAGTCCGAAGTTCGACTCGAGGAAGAGACACATGCTGGTGCCGATGGCGAACAGGCGCACGGTACGGCGATTCTGGCCCAACCGCCTTCGCTCGACCCAACTGATGAAGCCCTCCATGCCGCCCGAGGCCTGCGTCAGCGTGATTATCCCACCGATCAGCGCGGAGAAGACGAGCGTCCTTGCGTTGCCGGGGCTGGTGATCGCGGCCAGGAAGGTGTTTACCCCGTCGACCAATCCGACGATGGGGTTCCAGGAGTTCATGATGGTCCAGCCCAACCACACGAAGGTGGCCAGCGAGATGTAGACCTCCCGGGTCTTGATGGCCAACGCGATGGCCACCACCGGGGGGAGAATCGAAAGCCATCCGATGGTCTCCACGTACTCTATTCGCTGTCCACGATGCGTATTTCGTCCGGTTGGTTGGGGACGACACACAGGAACGAAAATTCATCTGGGCCCAGCGATTCGTACCAATGGGGTACCCCGGCCGGAATGAAGACGACGTCACCCTCGGCGACCTCGAAGACGTCATCCCCGATACCGATTCGGGCCGCCCCGCCAAGCACGTACTGTTCGTGCTCCACGGTGTTCGTGTGTTTCGGCATCCCCCCTCCGGGTGCCATGACAAAACGCCGCATCGAGAAATTCGGTCCTTCGTCCGGACCGATGAGGACCTGGCGGATGGTGCCGGAGCCGGCGTTCACCGGCTCGGTAGGAATTTCGTGGATGTTTTTACGAGACACGTGGTCACTCCTCCGGGTGCCGGTCGCGGAGCCTCTGCCGGCGTGCGAACCGAGATCGGGTTGGTATCCTGAAGGGATCATCGTACGATGGCCTTTACGATATCCTTTCTCCAAGCAATCGCAATTCTGAAACCCGAACCGTGCCATGTACGAGCGGATTGTTTGTCTGACTGAAGAAACCACGGAGACCCTCTACACGATCGGCGAGGACTGGCGGATCGTCGGGATCTCAGGATTCACGGTTCGCCCCCCCCGCGCCCGGCGTGAGAAGCCGAGAGTCTCGGCGTTCACGAGTGCCAAAATCGACGAAATTCTGAAGCTCCGGCCCGACCTGGTCCTGGGGTTCTCGGACATCCAGGCCGACATCGCCGCGCAGTTGATCGGTCATGGGGTGGAGGTCCACGTGTTCAACCACCGAAGCGTGGACGGCATCCTGCGGATGATCCGGGCGTTGGCGGCGATGGTGGGGTGTGCCGAGAAAGGGGAAGAGCTAGCGGTCCGGCTCGCTGCGAATCTCGCCAGCGTCCGGGAGCGGGCCAGCGGTTTTCCGGAGCGGCCCCGCATCTATTTCGAGGAGTGGAGTGACCCGATGATTTCAGGCATCCGCTGGGTGTCGGAGCTGATAGGCTACGCCGGCGGGGAGGATTGTTTTCCCGAGTTGTCCGAGTCCTCCCTCGCGAAAGGCCGGATCATCGAGGATCCGCAGGAGGTGGTACGTAGGGCGCCGGATATCATCATCGGTTCGTGGTGCGGGCGTAAGTTCCGCCCGGAAAAAGTCATGGCGCGACCGGGGTGGGAGAACGTACCGGCGGTACGTGATGGGCACGTCTACGAGATCAAATCGTCGATCATTCTTCAGCCGGGCCCCGCGGCCCTCACCGAGGGCGTCGCAGGGATCCAGGAAATCATTGAGCGATGGACGAGCCGGCGGGCGGCTGAAGCCGGTTAACGGCTGAAGCGTGCGAGCAGTTGAAGCGAGTGAGCGGCTTGAACCGAGTTTAACCATATGACGGAGCATGGAGCCATGGGAAACGTCATGGCCATCATGCACGAAGTAGGCACTGTCTGACAGGACGCTCTCCGGATGAGGCGGCCGCGTACCTTCTCTTGATGGTGCTCGGCGCCGGGGTCACCTTCGTGGCGAGCGCCACGGGGCTTCAGTGATCATCGGCGGGCCAGAGCCAGGCCGCCCCCCGGACGCCACTCGAATCGCCGTGCACGTTCCGGAGGACCCGCGTGGTGAGCTTATCGGTAAAGACGTAAGGAGGCAGGGCCGTTTGCACCTCCTCCGGTAGCCCTGGTACGTTCGACATGCCCCCGCCCAGAACTACGATCTCCGGATCGAGCACGTGGATCACGGCGGCGAGCCCCCGAGCCAGCCGGTCCACGTAGCGGCCGTACGAGGCCGTGGCATCGGCGTCACCACGGGCCGCATTAGCCACGATCTCCTCAGTCGAGAGTCGCTCTCCCGTGACCGCTTCGTGATCCCGCACCATGCCGGGACCCGAAACGTAGGTCTCGATACATCCCTTTCGCCCGCAGTAGCAGTCCGGCCCCGGACACTCCCCACCTCTTGGCCAGGGGAGTGAATTGTGGCCCCACTCCCCTCCGATCCCCTGGTGCCCCTCCAAGACGTGGCCTTCGATCACGATACCCGCACCGACCCCGGTCCCTAGGATGACACCGAATACCACGGATGCCCCCGTGCCCGCGCCGTCGGTGGCCTCGGAAAGCGCAAAACAGTTCGCGTCGTTCATCACCCGAATCGGCCTCCCTAGGATCGCCTCGAGGTCCTTGTCGAACGCGTGGCCGTTCAGCCATGGCGAGTTCGAGTTCTTCACGACGCGGGTCACGGGCGACAGGGTTCCGGGGATGCCCACGCCGACCGAGCCGAGCCCGGTATTGCCGGTGGCGGCGCTCGCTTCTTCCTCGACGACGGATACGAGTCCCTCGATCGCTAGGAGGGTTTTTTGGTAGTCCTTCGGCGTTTCGATTCGTCGGCGCGCGACCTCGGCTCCATCTCGGGTCAGCGCCAACCCTTCGATTTTGGTGCCACCGAGGTCGATTCCGATACGAAAGGTTGCGCCATTCATGGCGCAATATTTGCTCAAGGAGGAGGCCTGTCCAACGGTGGGGCTTGGAGATGTTCGACTTCTGGGCGAGGTCCGATTATCGGGCCAGGCTTTCCGCCTCGGGCGAATCGCCCTCGCCCTCCGGCAAACCATCCTCCTCGAGCGAGGGCGTGTCTACCACGACGGTACCATCGCCCTTCCCCGAGTCGTCTTGGGGCGGAGGAAGCGACTCTGGCGGCCGGCTACCGGAGAGCGCTCCGCCCAAGAGTTGCTCCGTGAAGTCCAGGCGGGTGTCCACCGAATGGAGTTGAAGGGCGAGGTCGGCGAGGTCCGCCCTCATCGCCTCGACATCGCGCGAACCCCGAAGTTGTGAGCGCCCTTGTGACGGTGGCGAGATCCTCGCCACGACCCACTGGCAGAGAAGAATACCGGCAGCTCCCATCGCCCCACCGCTAACGAAGATGGCGAGCGCCCCGATGATGATCTCCGGTTCCATGCGAACGTTACCTGGTGGTGTGAAACCGGCCATCGAGATGGCCGGCGGGATTTTGGCGAAGAGGGGTGTAACTCCCCCCTCCCCGTTCCCGACGAAGCTTCCTGCGTTCGGGTTTCGTGGTCCCGCACCGCGCGGGGGACCTTCCATGTCCAAAAGCCGTCACGGCTCGATCACCGTTCCGGCTTCGCCGGCCAACATCTTTGCGATGTCTTCGAGTGCGCCAATGGTTGCCCTCCTCCCCGTGTTCTCCACGAAGGTACAGGCCGCCTCGACCTTGGGTCCCATCGAGCCGGCAGGTAAGTCCTGGTGGCGGAAATCGCCTGGAGACGCCTGTGCGATCGGCCGCTGCTCGGGTTTACCCCAGTCGTGATAGACTGCGTCGACGTCCGTGGCAAGGATCAGGCAGTCGGCTTCGACCTCCTCGGCCAGGAGGGCGCTAGCCCGGTCCTTGTCGATCACCGCCTCCACTCCATGCAGTTTTCGTTGATCGTCATAGGCGGTGGGAATTCCTCCTCCTCCGGAGCAGATGACGATGACGTTGTGCTCCAGGAGCCAGCGCACCGGTCGAATCTCAAACACCCGTTTGGGAAGCGGTGACGGCACGACCCGCCGCCAGCCGTCTCCGTCGGGTGCGACGGCCCAGCCCCGGTCGTTCGCCAGTGTGCGCGCTTCGTCCTCGGTGTACACCGGGCCGATGGGCTTGGTGGGATTCCGGAACGCCGGATCGTCGGGGTCCACCTCCACCATCGTTAGGATGGTCGCGAGAGGCCGCTCGACGGGAAGCAGATTTCCCAGCTCTTGTTCGATCATGTACCCGATCATCCCTTCGGTCTCCGCACCGAGGACATCGAGGGGGTAGGGGTGCACATCTTCGTAGGCCGCCGCCTGTAGCGCGAGGTGACCCACCTGGGGGCCGTTTCCGTGCGTGATCACGAGCTCGTGGGCGTTCGCGATGGGCGCCAGCGCCTCGGCCGCGGTCCGGACGTTCTTACGTTGTATCGCCGCGGTGGGTTGTTCGCCCCTGCGCAGCAGTGCATTTCCCCCGAGCGCCACGACGATGCGCATGGATTTCGCAGATCAGGACCCGAGTGTCGCCACCATCACGGCCTTGATGGTGTGCACCCGGTTTTCGGCTTGATCGAACACGATCGACTGCTCGGATTCGAACACCTCGTCGGTCACTTCCATTCCATCCAGCCCGTACTTCTCGAAAATCTCCTCTCCGACCTGCGTCTCCCGGTCGTGGAACGCCGGGAGGCAGTGGAGAAATTTCGCCGGCGGGTCCCCGGTCATGGCCATCACCTCCGAGTTGACCTGGTACGGCCGCAAGAGGTCGATGCGCTCCGCCCACTTCGCGTCGGGCTCACCCATCGAAACCCACACATCGGTGTGGAGGAAGTCCACATCCCGGACGCCCTCCTCCACACTTTCCGTGAGGGTAAGGGATCCGCCGGTGGCGTTCATGATTTCCCGGCACCGTCCGACGAAATCCGCCTCGGGCCAGCACGCTTCCGGAGCCGCCAGCCGGACATCCATGCCCATCTTGGCTCCCCCGACCATCAGCGAGTTACCCATGTTGTTCCGGGCGTCGCCGAGATAACAGAACGAGACCTCAGAGAGCGGCTTCGGGGTGTGCTCCTCCATGGTGAGCAGGTCGGCGAGCACCTGGGTGGGGTGGAATTCGTCGGTCAGGCCATTCCACACGGGCACGCCCGAGAAGCGGTCCAGCTCCTCAATGATCTTCTGTCCGAATCCCCGGTATTGGATTCCATCATACATTCTGCCGAGCACGCGGGCCGTATCCTTGATCGATTCCTTGTGCCCAATCTGGGATCCGCTGCCCGGCCCCAGATACGTGACGCGGGCCCCCTGGTCGAAGGACGCCACCTCGAAGGCACACCGCGTGCGGGTGGAGGTTTTCTCGAAGATCAGGGCGATGTTCTTTCCGGCCAGACGGGGGCGCTCCCGACCCTCGGCCTTTTCGGATTTCAGCGTGGCCGCCAAGTCGAGGAGATACCGGATCTCTTCCGGTGTGAAGTCTTCGAGCTTGAGAAAGCTGCGCCGCTCGAGATCCACCGTCATGCACTGCCTCCTACGTTCGAGTGCCCTTCCGATCCCCCTTCAGACGGGGTCCCGCAGCAGGGGGCAGGTCATGCAGTGTCCGCCGCCCCGTCCCCGGCCCAACTCGGACCCGTCGATCGTGATCACTTCGATACCCGCGTTGCGTAATTTGGTGTTCGTGTACTCGTTTCTCGCGTACGCCACCACTACGCCGGGCTCGACCGCAAGGAGGTTGTTCCCGTCGTCCCACTGCTCACGTTGGGCCTGGAAATCATCGCCGCCCGTTCCGATGACCCTCAACCGCTTCACCTGCAATGCGTCCTTGAGCGCGTCGAGAAAGTTATCCTCCCGAGTGATGTCCAGCCCGCCGCCGGCCCGGTCCGAGGGGCGAACGCTGTAGACCGCGATGTGATCCACGACCTTCGGGTAGATGGTCACGGCATCCACGTCCAACATCGTGACCACGGTGTCGAGGTGCATGTGCGCCCGGTCTTGGCCGATGTCGCACGCGATCACGCGTTCCACGGCACCCGCCTCGAAGAGCGTGGTTGCGAAGAGTTCGACCATCCGTGCCGTCGTCCGCTCACTGATGCCCAGTAAAACGGTACCGTTTCCGATCGGCATGACGTCCCCACCCTCCAGGGAAGCCTTTCCGAAATCCTCGAGAGGTCCATCGCCACGGCTCTGGTCATCGGAGTACCAGAATTCGAAATCCGCATCCTTGAACATCGGGTGATTCTGGTAAATGAGCTCCACGTTTACCGTCTCCAAGCGTCTCACCGGGAAGTACATCGGATTCAGCGTCACTCCGTTGTAAACCCACGACGACGAGTCCCTGGTGAAGAGGGAATTTGGAAGCGGTGGAAGAACGAACGATGTGTCGGGACCGGCTCGCACGGTAAGTGAGCGGCTGAGGTCGAGTCCCTCCACCTCACTCCTTTCGAGGCCGCCGATCAGGTGGGTCGCCAGCCTGTCCGGGTTCATCTCGAGGAGATAGGCTCGGATTTCATCGCGCAGGGAGACCCCCACGGTCCGTTCCGTGATGACGTGCCTCACGATCTTCTGTCGCGCTTCTGCGCTCGCGGTGAGCGTTTCTGAAAGGAGGTCTCGGAGCAGGTAGACCTCGACGCCCCGGTCGCGGAGTTGGTCGACGAAAAGGTCGTGCTGCTCCCGCGCTCGCCGCACCCACAGCACGTCATCGAAGAGCAGCTCCCGGACGTTCGAAGGTGTGAGCCGTTCAATGCTCAGGCCGGGCCGATGGACCAGGACCTTTCTCAACCGCCCGACCTCCGAGCCCACGTAGAACGCTGGCGCCTTGTCAGGGCTGGCTGGTGTCAACGATTCGGAGCCGGTCATGCGTTCCGGGGCGTCCCCTGTCGGTGATGGCGTGCAGGTGACGGCGCGAAGAGCCGCGCCTCGCTTAAACGAAGTCCGTAATTATATCAATTCTCAGCGAGGCGGCACTCGGCGCGTCTCCGGACGCCGTCCCGATTCGGGGTCTTGCCACGCATCCTCTCCCGGCAGCTCCTCCTTGATCGCCGCCACCAAGTCGCCGAAGTCGGCGGGTTTCTGGAGGAATCGGCGGACTCCGAACTCCTCCGCCAGGCGGGCGTGCTCCGGATCCGTTGACGCGGTGAAGACGATAACCGGAATGTCTCTGAGCCGTTTTCGCCTCGCAATCCATCGGAGGACGTCGAAGCCGCTCCCATCCGGTAGCGAAAGATCGAGTATGATCAAGTCGGGGACCGGGTTGTTTCGCCCGTCATCCTCGTATGCGGACCATTCCCCACGGAGATGCCGGCGAGCTCCCTGGCCGCGAAGCGCCACCTGAACGCGGACCCCCTCCAGGCCCGAGGAGATTATGGCCTCGATCAACCCGACATGATCGGGATTATCCTCGACGACGAGGATGGTCGTATTTCCAGACACCTATTACATCCCTGCATCAATGAAGGGGGGCTTCCCAGGCGTGCACGCCCCCGTCTCGGGCAGCATCTAGCGGTCTTTTAAGTATACCGGTGGGTCTGGCGGGGGACCTAGCTCTTTTTTCTCCGAAAAAATGCCTCCGGATTCGTTGAATCTGGAGGCGGCTAGGGCCCTTCGGCCCCAAAAGATGTGAGGAGTTTGGTAGCCCAAGCGATTTCCTCCCCGTTGATCGTGTGCCCCATGCCGGGATAGATCCGCTCGTCGACCAAGCCGCCGAGACCCTCCAAAACGTGCGCCGTTTCATGGACGCGACTCACCGGGATGTGCGCGTCCACGTCGCTGCAGCCCAGAAAGACCGGGGTCCCCTCGAGGGACCCCGGGTAGTGCCGCGGAGTGCCGTCGGGTCCGATCAGCCCGCCTGAAAACGCTACCACACCTCCGTATCGTTGTGAATTTCGGGCCGCGAACTCGAGAGCCAGGCACGCTCCCTGAGAGAACCCCATGAGCACCACTCTCTCTTTGGGAATGATCGTGGCCACGGCGGTGACGGCTGCCTCGATCCGCTCGAGAGCGGATGAGAGCCAAGGCTCGTTGAGTTCGATCTCGGTCAGAAAACTGTTCGGATACCACGAAAACCCCGTCGCCTGGGGCGCGAGAAAGGCCGTTTTCGGCGCTTGGAGCTCGGGCGCTAGGCCAAGAATTCCGCGCGCACTGTCCCCGCGGCCGTGAATCAGGACGACGGCACTCTCGGCCTCTTCGAGCTCCGGGCCGAACCGGACTTCCTCGCTACCGCGGTGAGGATTATCTGTCATGACCGTTCGTCGGGGAGCATGAGCTTCGGAAGTCGTGCCTCGAGCTCACTCCGGCGGGATTCGAGCCAGGGCGGGAGCTTGAGGCTGCGCCCGAGCTCCTCCGGTGATTCGTCGATTCCAAACCCCGGGGTATCCGTCGCGATCTCGAACAGGACACCGCCGGGTTCCCTGAAGTAGATGGACCGGAAGTAGCAGCGGTCTTTGACCTCGGTCACGGAGAACCCGGCGGCGGCGATGGTCTCCCTCCACGACTCTTGTTCATCGTCGTCCCGGGCACGGAACGCCACATGGTGCACGCTTCCTCGTCCCATGTGCGCTGGCGCCCCCGACCCGGCCGCGCGAAGGTCCACGATCGAGCCGACCTCATGCTCATCACCCCTGAAGCGGATCCGTCCGTCGTGTTCGCCCATGTGCTCGAAGCCCATGACGTCGGTGAGAAGCCTCGCCGTTGGCTCTGGGTCGGCTACGTCGAGGACCACGCCGTGGAAGGCGCGTATGGCGAACTCGGGGGGAACGCCCGGATGGACCGGCCGGCCGGCCGATGTCTCGCGCGTGGCGGGTCCCGCCACGAGCTCCAGGACCAACCCATCGGGATCCTCGCAGCGTAACGACTCTTCCTGGAACCGCGTCACTACCTCCCCTGGTGAGAAGCCTCCAGCTCTGAGGCGGTCGGTCCAGAACTCGAGCGAGCCCGGAGGCACCGAGAAACCAGTCGCCTCGGTGGAACCCGAACCCGGCTCACCGTGGGCGGCGTGTTCCCAAGGGAAGAAGGTCATGGCGGTGCCCGGCGTCCCGGCACGGTCGCCGTAGTAGAGGTGGTGAGTCCCAGGATCATCGAAGTTCACGGTCTGTTTGATCGTACGGAGCCCGAGCGTGTCCGCGTAGAAATCCACGTTCTGCTGTGCCCGCCCCGAAATGGCGGTAACGTGATGGATGCCCGGAACTCTGAGCGCTTCAGTCTTGGCCTCGGCGACGCCCATTGTGTGGTCTCCTCCGGTTACGTCTTACTTGCCTCTGGGCGGGTCAGCGTCCAAGCTCGGCAGTGAGATTCCGTTGCGAAACTCAGCCCGGGGCGCGTCGGCTTCGGCACATTGCCCTATGGGCAACCCAGGTGCCTGAAACAAGCGACGCGTACCCTCCGTAAAGGCTAATATGACAAAATATCTCGCTCCTGTAGCGTTTACGGGAATCGCCGGCGTTATCCTTTGGAAGCTTCTCCAGCTTCTCATGGCCCCGGTGATTGCCTGGATCCTCGGAGTCCTAGCGATCGGGCTCAAGATCGGGCTCGGCGTGGCGTTGGCATGCCTGGTGATCTATGGCATACGACGAGTGATGCGGACCCGCGCCGAAGGCGAGACCGAGGCGTAGGAGTTTCTTTCCACGGAGTCCTTCCTCCCGCCGGGGTCTTTCCTCGGTATGCCCGGAATGGCTATATCCCAATGGCTAAATTCGATGCTTAGGCGGTCCCCACCCGGGATTTGACTCCAAAAGACGCAGGAGATTGAGATGGTCCGGACACCCGTGAGAATTTTCATTGCCCTCGGGCTTCTTCTTTCCGTCGTAACGCCCGTTTTGGGCCAGGACCCGGTCCTTCGGTCGGCCAACCACGATTATCGGGTCGTCAAAGTAGCCGACGGCCTGATCACCCCATGGTCCATTGCGTTTCTTCCCGGGGGCGACATGCTCATCACGGAGCGCCCCGGTCGGCTACGTCTCGTCCGAAACGGTTTACTGCGTATGGCCCCCGTCGAGGGAGTTCCCGAGGTTTTGGCCCAGGGTCAGGGTGGGCTTTTCGACGTGGTCCTTCATCCGGACTTCGAATCGAATCAGCTTGTCTACCTGAGCTATGCCAAGCCGATTGGCGACGGGACGGAGGCGACCACGGCGGTTGCCCGGGGGCGTTTTGAGAACGACCGGCTCACGGATGTCGAAGACATCTTCGTTGCGGAGAGCCGGGGTCGCCCTGGCCACTACGGCGCGCGCCTCGCGTTCGATGAGGAGGGGTACCTCTTCGTCACGGTCGGGGACCGTCAGGCTCCCTCAATAGGGGACCTGGAGGCCCACCCCGCACAGGATATCTCGAACCATCACGGCACCGTCATCCGCCTTCACGACGACGGGAGCGTGCCCGTCGACAATCCCTTCGTGGGCGAGAGCGGCGTACTGCCCGAGATCTGGAGTTACGGACACCGGAACCCCCAGGGGCTGGCCATCCACCCCGAGACAGGGGACGTCTGGATCACCGAGCACGGACCTCAGGGGGGGGACGAGCTCAACCGCATTCTTCCGGGCCTGAACTATGGTTGGCCCGTGATCGGGTACGGCGTGAACTACCGGACCGGCTCGGCGATCCACGAAGGGACGCTCCGGGATGGGATCGAAGCCCCGACACATTTCTGGGTGCCGTCCATCGCGACGTCCGGTCTGATGATCTATACCGGAAACGTCTTCCCTGCCTGGAAGGGAAGCATTTTCGCCGGAGGCCTGGGCGGCCAGCAAATCGCGCGCCTCACGATGAACGGACAGCGTGTGGTTCGGGAGGAGACACTCCTCCAGGGCATGGGTCGCGTACGTGACATCCGGCAGAGCCCGGATGGATATATCTACGTCGCCATCGAAAGCCGAGATGGCTTGCCCACTGCCGTGGTCCGGCTCGAGCCCGCAGGGGCGAGGTAGGCAGTCCCGAATCAGTTTCGTGCTTGCCGAATCGCCTCCTCGCGGTATGCGGCGCTGGCGAAAATCGCGACCTCGACCCGTCGGTTAGCCTGCTGACCCACTGGGGTCTCATTCGAGGCCAAGGGTTCCATCTCACCGAGGCCCTGGATGCGGATCTGTGAGCCCGGGATTCCCGCGGTGGCCAGGAAATCCGAAGCCGCAGCGGCTCGCCGCTCCGAGAGCGCCTGGTTGTAGGCCTCAGCCCCGGAGTTGTCGGTGTGCCCCGCCACGAGGATCTCGTAATCCTCCGGGTCGGCGGCCAGCACACGGGCTAGGTCACCGAGGTTATTACGCGCCTGTGCTCGCAGCGTGGAGGAGTCGAAACCGAAGAGGATGCCGGAGTCGAAGGTTACCAGGATCCCCTCTCCCACGCGCTCGATGGTGGCGTTGTCGAGCTCCCTCTCCAGCGTCTCGGCCCGGTCGTTCATTCGACTCCCGATGATCGCGCCCGCGGCCCCGCCCACAACCGCGCCGATGATCGCGCCCTTGGTGGTCGAGCCGGCCGCGTTCCCTATGATGGCGCCCACAGCACCTCCGGCCCCCGCCCCGATCAGTGCCCCACGTTGTGTATTGCTCAGACTGGAGCAGCCGGTGCCCGCGAGGGACAGCGCGGTGACCAAGGCAAGTGTGATCCCACGGCGTCGCACCCGGGTGGTCTGGTGAGAAATCTCACCCCCTGACAAAATCAGCTTCATCCAAGGACCTCTTTTAGGTTGGTATCTTTTTAAATAGACCGCGGGAGATCGTTCGTTCCGCTGGATCGAATATATGACCGCCGCCTACGCGTGAGGGCATTTTTTTCGCGGTGCGACAGCACGTTTTTCTGGCGTGACGTGTGATCCCCGAGTAAGGTAGAGAGTGTCCCCCCGTTCGGATTTCTCGACCGGAATCCGCGGCAAGAGAACACCAACCAGGAGCCCTCCTGCGGGTGCCCCGAGGACCATGACTCTCAAGCTACGACATATGGCTGTACTCTTTTTCGCTCTCCTTCTCGGGTCGGTGGCGATGTACATCGAAATCGCCCCCTGGCTCAGGTTGTTGGTCGCCGGGTTCCTCCTGTTTCCCATCATCTACGCGGCCGATGGATTGGGGATCGCCCAATTGATGAACGTCCTGCCGCAGCGCAGGGTCCGCCATCGCCAGTTCGGCGTGCTTCGGTCTGAGGTCATGCAGCTTCTCGACGTGGTGCGAAGGCTCAACTGGCTGACCGTCGATCTGGAGCGGGGCGTTCGCAACAAGGACGCCGTGACGGCGGAGATCGCTTTTGCGGAACGGCGGCTCGGAGAGATTCTCGACGAAATCCGCGACGCAGTCGGGCGGTCCACCAACGGGGAGGAAGTTGATGATGAGCGGGATGATGAGCGGGATGAGGAGCGAGTTTTCGACCTGGACCTGGGGTGAAGTTCCTGCCTAGGAAGAGGCCCCGTCTGATTCGCGCGCCCGCTTGCTGAAACGGGTCTGCGAGCGTGTGCGCCGTGTGACGAGAATTCCCCCCAGAACGGCGGTGGGTGGCACAAGCATGGTAATCACCCCTGGATACCAGTCGGGCTCGCCTGGCGCCGGCTGGCCGCCGTTGATCAGCCATGACGTCAGCCCGAGCAACATCATGAACGCGGAGAGTGCGGCGGCGTGTCCGAGCGGGGAGTGATCCGATACCGTCGCGGCCACATATCCACCCACGATCGCGAACAGCACGTTGTAGGTCAGGTTTACGACCAAGAACGGCGTCGTTGGCTCCGTGCCGGGCCCCGTGGATCCCAACATGATCTGCGCTGCGAGAGCCGTGGCCAGCCCTACGAGCACGGCCACGACGACGAATGCGCCCAAGACGGAGAGCACGCTTCTGATGAAAGGCGGCATCCAAACTCCTTGGGTCGAAGGGGCCGTGAGAGTAGGGTAAGCCCCCGGTGAATGAAAGTGCTTTTCGACGTCTACCATGGACCTCGATTTCTTTCGGGCCTATTTTCCCGCAGCCGCCACCGAGACCCTCTTGAGGAACCGGGGCGGTGGCCCTGGGGTCTTCTTGCCCAGTGCCCACCCAACACAGGACATTGAATGATCGAGCCGCTCGAGGACATCAAAGGCGTCTTACTCGATTTGGACGGCACCATTTACGTCGGTGACCGTTTGGTGCCGGGCGCCGCCGATGCCGTCGACGCGCTACGTCGTGGTGGCCTCCCCCTGAGGTTCGGCACGAACACCACGCGGATGTCGCGGGCAGCTCTCGTCGGTCGCCTGCAAGAAATGGGGCTCGAGCTGGAGGCCGGCGAGGTCTTCACCGCGCCTCTCGCCGCTGCGGCCTGGCTTGAAAAAAAAGGCCTGTGGAACTTGTCCCTATGCGTTCCCGAAGCGGCGCATGAAGACTTTGGTCATTTCAAGATCAATGAAACATCTCCCCAGGCTGTGGTCGTAGGGGATTTGGGAGAGGCCTGGGACTTCACTCGGCTCAACGACGCGTTCCGTCACATCATGGACGGTGCGGAGTTCGTAGCATTACAGCGAAACCGGTACTGGGATACCGGCGAAGGGCTGGCTTTGGATGCGGGTACGTTCGTCGCGGCTCTCGAGTACGCGACGGAGCGTGAGGCCACCCTGGCGGGCAAGCCGAGCGAGATGTTTTTTCAGGGTGCTGCGGAGTCGATGGGCGTTGAGTTATTCAACCTGGCGGTGGTGGGAGACGACCCGGGGACGGATGTGGCAGGCGCCCAAGCCTGTGACGCTGCGGCAATCCTGGTGAAAACCGGCCGCTTCCAGGACGGGGCACTCGCTCCCAGTACGCCGCGACCTGATCTCATTCTGGATTCGGTGGCGACGCTCCCCGCCGCTCTCGGGGTCGGGTTCTGATGGGCCACATCGACGGTTCGCCAGAAGAACCCGTGGGACCGAAAAATCGAGAAGGGCCGTTCTACCAAAATGTGATTTCCGACGATCCGATCTCCGCCGATCCCGTCGCCGACGGTCCGGGCGCGGGGGAGCCGGTCCACGAGGAAAGGACTTCGGAGGAGTGGCGCAGGATCCTCGGGCCGTATGGTGGAGCGGACCTCCGGCGTAGCGTGGGACAGATTCTCACTTCTGCGGTACCGTTCTTTGTGTGTTGGTACGCCGCATACCGTGCCCTTTCGGTCGGGTATTGGCTGACCCTGATCATTGCGGTTCCGACCGCCGGCTTCGTCATGCGCCTTTTCCTGATTCAGCACGACTGCGGGCACGGATCGTTTTTCAAATCGCAAAAAGTTGCGGACCTGGTCGGTTTCTGGCTCGGTGTAGCGACCCTTACGCCGTACCGGTATTGGCGGAAAACGCACGCCTATCACCATGCTCATTCGGGCGACTTGGGTTTTCGGGGCCTCGGTGACGTCGACACGATCACCCTTTCGGAATACCGTAAGAAGTCTTTTTTCGGGCGCCTTCGTTATCGTCTCTACCGACATCCGTTCGTGCTTTTGGGCTTGGGGGGATTTTTCGTTTTCGCCCTCAAGCACCGCTATCCCTGGGATATTCCCAGGCGATGGAAGCGGGAGTGGGCGAGCGTCTGGAAGACGAATGCGGTGCTCGTGGCGATCGTGGTGCTTTTGGGCCTGACCATCGGGCTCAAGGCGGCGCTGCTGGTTCACCTGCCGGTGCTGATGCTCACCGGAGTGGTGGGGGTGTGGCTCTTCTACGTACAACACCAATTCGAAGATACGTATTGGAACGAGCACACCGAATGGTCGTACTTCGACGCGGGTCTCCAGGGTAGTTCTTATCTCGTGCTCCCCAAGCCTCTCCAATGGGTCACCGCCAGCATCGGTATCCATCACGTTCATCACCTGAGCGCTCGGATTCCGAACTACCGGCTGCAACAGTGCCTCGATGAGAACCCTCAGCTCCAGCAGGTGACGCGGATCAACATCTGGGATGGGATCAAGACCCTGAGCCTTGCCCTCTGGGACGAGGAATCCAGGCGGCTCATCAGCTTTCGAGAGGCGCGGCGCCTGGCCTAGGGACATGGCTCCGACGATCCGCTTCGCGGCCGAGACCGACGCCACTCAGGTCCTGGACATCTACGCGCCGATCGTCACGGACACGGCCATTTCGTTCGACGAGGTGCCACCCACCAGACCCGAGATGGCCGGTCGGATCCGCAGCACCCTGGAGCGCTACCCGTGGCTCGTCTGTGAGGAGGCCGGGCACGTCTTGGGCTATGCATATGCGGCCGATTTCCAGTCACGGCCAGCCTACCAGTGGTCCGTCGAAGTTACGGTGTACGTGCGTCCCGAGGCACAAGGGGGGGGTGTTGCGGGCGCCCTTTACACGTCTCTGTTGGGGATACTGCGGCTCCAGGGCTTCATCAATGCCGTCGCGGCCATCGCCTTGCCAAACGACGCGAGTGTCGCCTTGCACGAAAGGTTCGGCTTCAAGCCCGTGGGTGTCCTCCAGGACATAGGATTCAAGTTCACGCGGTGGCACGATGTGGAATGGTGGGCGCTTCGGCTCCAGGAACCACGGGATCCACCCGACACCCCCAAGCCCATCCCGGAGGTCTGGGCGGCCAGCGCAGATCTCATGTCGATATAAAAGGGTTCCCACCCCCCGCGTCTACCGTGTGATTCCTATCCTCGCTACCGTTCACCATGTCGATCAAATCAGCCATCAAGTCCGTGGTCACCCTCGGCCAGGGGGTCACCCAGGGGCTTCCCGAGGCGAGTGCCGACCGCGACCCGATCGAGTTGTTCGGCGAATGGTTCGAGCAGGCTAAGGAGTCGGGCATCCTCCTTCCGGAGTCGGCTTCCCTCGCCACGGCCAATCGGGATGGCGTGCCCTCGTCTCGTATGGTCCTTCTCAAGAGCTTTTCGGCTGACGGATTCGTTTTCTTCACGAACTACGGAAGCCGCAAGGCCAGGGAAATGGACGAGAATCCGAACGCCTCGCTCCTGCTGCACTGGGTGGTGCTCGAACGGCAGGTTCGGGTAGAGGGTTCGGTCGAGCGCATCGGCGCGGAGGCGTCGGAGGCGTACTTTCGCACCCGGACCCGGGGAAGCCAGATCGGTGCCTGGGCGTCACGTCAGAGTGAGGAACTGGAGGCCCGTGCGGTGCTGAAGGGAAAGGCGAAGGAGATGGAGGAGCGCTTCAAGGGCCAGGAGGTGCCTTTTCCTCCGTTTTGGGGGGGATATCGCCTCATCCCGGAGCGCATCGAATTCTGGCAGGGCCGTTTGAACCGGCTGCACGATCGGCTCCTGTTCACCAGGGCAGAGGGGGCGGGGGGAGCGGCCGCGGCCTGGGCCGTGCGGCGCCTCTACCCTTGAGGCGGGCCCTGAGGCGGGACCCGAGGTGGGTTCGGAGGTGGGTTCAACCAGGCCTCGATACGCCCGACGAACGTTTCCGGCTCCTCCGCGAAGAGTCGGGCGCTCAGTGCCTCCGCTTCCGATTGGAGCGTTGACTTCAATCCCTCCACATGGGCAGTCAGCGACACTCGCTCGCTCTCGCACAGAACGTCGGTGGAGGCCGTGTGGGTCGAGAGCGTGGCGAGGTCGTTTCTATCACCGAGGAGATCGGTGAGATGGTGGAGATCCCTCACCAACCGACCGAGTTTCGGTTGGCCACTATCCAGGAATTCGAGCTGGTAACGTAGATCTTTGACGCGTTTTCGGAGCTTGTGGGAACGTTCGTCGACCGGCCCTTCCCCGGCCGCTGGATCGGATCGCACCTGGGCGGATGCGTACGAAGCACCGAGCCCGACCCGCAGGAGCTCCACGGCGCCCGACGGCGTGGGCTTCTGGCTGTCCGTGACCTGGAGCGTCTGTGTCTCCGGAATTTCAAAGGTGACGGACCTCAAGAGTTCATGCGCCCGGCGGAGTGGACCATCGGCCGAGCCCGACTCGGCGAAACGTCGTCCCCTTTCGTCCTCGAGAGATTCGAGCAGGTGTCTTGGGACCAGGTTCGGCTCGGAGGACCGGGAGCCGGCGCGGATGTCTTCTGCGGTCACGACCACCACGTCGGCGTCCCGGAGGAGCGCGAGGGCGCGACTCGCATCGCGCAGCGTGCGGTCGGTGTGCGAGTCTCCTGATCGCGGATCGGCTAGCTTGAGGAGCGCTCGCGTACGCTTGATCGCCCGGCGCGCTTCATGCACCGAAGACGATAGATCTGTCCGCCCCTCCAAAGCCTCCCTTGCCCGTGCGAGTTCGGCGGAGATAGCACGCGCGAGGACGCCCGCGGCGACCTCGCTGCTCTCAGCAATCCAATTCATCTGGACGAAATCCTCGTGACGGTGGTCTCCGGGCAACGCACGATCATATTACACTAGCCTACCGCGAGCTGCGGGAGGCAAAACGGGGAAACGGAATGGCCAAGGGAATTTGGGTCGGCATTGCGCTCGGCGTTTTCGGCCTTGGAGCTGCGCGCTTCCTCGGGGTTCCTCCCCCGGAGGCGACCCACTTTCACGCCAACTGGGCCATCTACATCGATGGCGGTCGTTTGGATCTCTCGGATCGGCGTTACATGGAGGAGATTTCGAGTTGTACTACGGTCGATGGCGACGTGACGCCCCAATCGCGTGTCCACATGCACGAGGCCGACCACGACGTGGTGCACATCCACCATCTCGGAGCGACCTGGGGCCATCTCGCGGGCAACCTCGGTATCGGACTCGGCGAGGGTTATCTAATCCTGGATGACGGCACGCGGATCTTCGATGGGGAAGCCGGCCGATTTACCTACATCCTGAATGGCCGAGCGCTCACCTCGGTCCACAATCAACTGATCGCCTCCGAGGACCGCCTACTCATCAGCTACGGTTTCGAGTCCTTGGATGATTTGGGGGAGGGTAGGTTCGATCGGGTCGCGACGACCGCCGGTGAGTACAACATGCGCGAGGACCCAGCCACCTGCTCGGGCTCGAGTGAACCGCTCGGAATGTGGGGGCGGCTCAAGTTGGCGTTCTGGGGGTGAGTGTGGAGGCCGGCGTAGCGGCAGCGTTCTCCAACCGAGGCCGATCCTCCACCGCACTCCCCCGGCCTGAAAGACTTGGACTGGCCATGAAGTACCGGTGCGCTCCGAACGGATCACCGCCGGGGTGGGCCCTCACGTAGGTCCGATCCGGCTGAAGATACCAGCACTGCAGGTTGTCCCGGAGGGTCGTTACCATGATCTCATCCAGGATCTGCCGGTGCACGGTCGGATTCTCGATCGGAACCAGGAGCTCGATCCTGCGATCGAGATTACGGGGCATCCAGTCGGCGGACGAGATGTAGACCTTCGCCTTGGGTGAGGGCAGCGGATGCCCGGCGCCGAAACAAACGATGCGGCTGTGCTCCAAAAAGCGTCCGACGATGCTCTTGACCGTGATGTTCTCCGAAAGCCCAGGAAGGCCCGGCCGAAGGCAGCAGATCCCTCTCACCACGAGACTGATCTGAACCCCAGCCCCAGAGGCCCTGTACAGCGCGTCGATCACCTTGCCGTCCACCAGCGCGTTGAGCTTGGCCCAGATGGTCCCCCCTCGCCCGGCCTCGGCGTGCTCGATTTCGTCGTCGATGAGCTGGATCAGGGTATCCCGAAGATGGAAGGGAGCCACAACCAACTTGTCCAAGCCTTCCGGCTGACCGTACCCGGTCGTGAAATTGAACACACGGGCCGCGTCTCGGCACAACTCCTCGTCGCAGGTGAAGTAAGAAAGGTCCGTGTACACCCGCGCGTTGTCCGGGTGATAATTCCCGGTGCCGAAGTGCGCGTAGGAGCGTAGCGTGCCCCCTTCGCGCCGAACGACCAAAGCAATTTTGGCGTGCGTCTTCAGGTCGATCACTCCGTACACCACGTGAACCCCAGCCGCCTCCATCTTGCGCGCGAGCCGGATATTGGCCTCCTCGTCGAAACGGGCCTTCAGTTCGACCAACGCTGTCACGTTTTTCCCGGACTCGGCGGCTTCGATCAAGTCCCGGACGATCGGTGAGTCGTCACTCGTGCGATACAGCGTCTGCTTGATGGCCACGACGTCCGGGTCACGCGCCGCTTGGCGGATGAACTGCACGACCACATCGAAGCTCTCGTACGGGTGATGAACCAGCAGATCCTTCGCTCGGATAGCCGCGAAGTGGTCGCCATCGAAGTCCCGGATGCGCTCGGGAAAACGTGGCGTGAAGGGTTCGAACAGGAGGTCCGGGCGTTCCGAAACGATCAACTCGCTCAGGTCGCCGATGCCCACAAGGCTACTTGCCTGGAAGACGTTCTCCTCCTGGATATTCAACTCTTCGATGATGGAGTCCCTCATCTCCTTCGACATGAAGGACGATACGCGAAGGGAAATAGCCGATCCCCTCCTCCTTCTTTTCACCAGGGATTCGAACTCGAGAAGTAGATCTTCGGCCTTTTCCTTTATTTCCACATCCGAGTCCCGGAGAATTCTGAAGTGCTCGGCCTCCTCGACTTCGAAGCCCGGGAAAAGCGAATCGAGGTGCTGACAGATCACGTCTTCGACCTTCACGAAGGTGGGCTTCTTCCTCCTTCCCGGCAGACGGATGAAGCGCGGCATCTGGTTGGGCAAGGGCAGAAGCGCGGCCATCGAGGCACCGTCGCTGATCCGTCGCAGTGAAAGCGCCAAGCTCGTTCCGCCGTTTGGGATGAACGGGAAGGGGTGCGCTGGGTCCGCAGCCAGCGGCGTCAAGACAGGAAAGATCTCGTGCGTGAAGTGATCGTCGAGCCAGAGCCGCGCTTTCTCGTCGAGCTCCGACGGGTGGACCACCGCAATCCCGTGGTCAGCCAGCTCCTCCCTGAGCACCTGCCACGTCTCCTGTTGGCGGACCATGAGCTTCATCGCACGGCTGTTGACCTGATCGAACTGCCGGCTGGGCGTTCGACCGTCCTGACTGAGGGATCGTACTCCGGCCCGGACCTGGGCTCGCAGGCCGGCCACCCGGAC